>Ga0182018_10000148_pt1 | contig 89388 bp, 70 predicted proteins | sample 812P2MmetaG_FD_120490 | JGI IMG/M metagenome (GOLD analysis project Ga0182018, IMG submission 120490) | Permafrost microbial communities from Stordalen Mire, Sweden - 812P2M metaG | ecosystem: Environmental > Terrestrial > Soil > Wetlands > Permafrost | place: Sweden: Stordalen | collected...
CGACTTCTCCACTGTCACCTCGACCTCGTTACTCCCCAGCTATATTCTGCCACTCGAGTCCATTTTCATGAGCTTTCGCGGGCCGCAGGCCCTGCCCAGGCAGACGGAACGTTTCCTGGTTTCCAGTCGAGACGCGACGCCGAAACCAGGAAACGTTCCGTCTGTCCCCAGGTTTATTTATGCAGGCAGGGTATCGGCTGGAATAGGGGGGCTAAAAAAGAGATGGCCCCGAGCTGGGTATCTCGGGGCCTTGCACTCAGAGAAGCGGCGGTGGGAGGGGACTCACCGCCAGGATGCTGTCTGTGTTGATTTAATAGTAGCAGTTTAAGGCCTGTTTGTCTAGTGCTAATGTAAAATTATTTTGAGGGTTTTTTGGGGAAGGGCCGGAATCAAAAAGAAGAAGCCCCGAGCTGGGTATCTCGGGGCTTTGCACTCAGAGAAGTGGCGGTGGGAGGGGACTCACCGCCAGGATGCTGTCTGTGTTGATTTAATAGTAGCAGTTTAAGGTCTTCTTGTCTAGAATTATTTTCGCTTTGGGCGAAGTTTTTTTGGACGTCCATTCGTGCCTCGCTCCGGCGTCGGTACTGACTCTATCCATCCCTGTAAGTCTACGGAATAAAGCCACTTGTTTCGCCAGTCCAGTGTTCGGCGGCCGGGGTTAACGGCCTCGGATAACCAAAGAGGTATTGTGTGTATGGGTACTCAAATGTCATTTTTAGCGTGGGAAGGCGGTGCGGTGTGATTGAGACCCAACTAGAAGATAAGGCCCTCAATGGCGGCGAGCGCGAAAGACGCGTAAAGCGGCGTTTTACGATCGAACAGGACGTCCGCTACAAGATGCTCTACGGCCAGCGCATCGCGGAGACGGGCTCGGGCAAGACCGCCAATATCTCAAGCGGCGGTGTCTGGTTCACCACGGAGACCATGCTCACCACCGGAATGCCGGTTGAGGTCTCCATGAATTGGCCCGTGCTCCTCAACGACTCCTGTCCCATGAAGCTGATGATTTACGGCTGCGTGGTCCGGAGCAACGAAAAAGGCGCTGCCGTGGCGATCGAACGATACGAGTTCCGCACTCAGGGACGGGCATTCCAGCAACCGTCGATTCCGGCGCCGGTCGAGTTCCGGCTCAACGGTTAGTCGCGGTTACCTTACGCGACCCCCCGCAGAATCCGGCCCGGAAGCGTCACTAGCGCCCAGACCAGTTGCAGAACTCCGTCCACCGCAATTCCTACCAGGCGGAAGGGCAGCAGAAACAGCCACACCAGCGGGTACAGGATCAGCGCTGCCAGCGCCAGCGGCCAGCAGAAAAACAGCAGAATGCACCACAGCAGGAATTTCACCACGTTTGAGGATACGAGTTCCCGCGCCCCCAAGTTCCAATCCTCGGAATCGGCCCTTCCAGGTGAAGAACGCCCTGGCGTGCTATCGTTCAACCATGAAAGCCCTGTTCCTGCTGGCGGCCGTGGCGAGCCTCGCGACGGCCGCCGCGCCCCCCGGTATTCCTGATGGTTGGACCGATGGCTATGTCTTCGCCAACGGGATTCGGATCCACTATTATCATGCCGTCCCCGCGCCCGGTAAACCCATCCTGGTGATGGCCCATGGCATTACCGACAATGGCCTTTCCTGGGCCACCACGACTTGGGAACTCCAGTCGGCCTACGATATCTATATGGTGGATGCGCGCGGGCACGGTCTCTCCGATCCCCAGACTGCCTCCGACATGGGCGGCGCCGCCGTCGCGGACCTGTTCGGTTATTTGCGCGCGATGAACTTCGAGAAGGCCATCCTCATGGGCCATTCCATGGGGGCTGCCACGGTCATGCAACTGGCGGCTCAATATCCCGAGGTTCCGCGCGCCGTCATTCTGCTCGACCCCGGTCTCGGCGTCTCCAACGGCGGACGTGGCGCGGCCGCGGCGCCCGCTTCCGCACCATCCCGGTTCCCCAGTCTGCTCATGTTCGGCACGCCCGACGCCCTGGTTGTGCAGAACAACCGCGGCTTCGACGACCTGGTGGCGCAGTGCCGCCAGGACAGCCCCAAATGGGATCCCGTGGATTGCCAGTATTGGGCGCTTTCCAAGAAGCAATACCACGGCTCGTATGCGGCCGGCGCCGGGCGGGGAAACGGCGGAGGAATGAGCATTCCCGAGACGCTTTCGAAGATCGGCGCGCCGGTCCTCATCCTCAAAGCCGACGCGCCGCCCGAGACGCGTAAAGCCAATGAAGAGGTTGCCAAGGCGCTCAAGAATGGCAAGCTCATCCATGTCGACGACGCTGGCCATAATCTGCATCACGATCGGCGAAAGCAGTCGGTGGATTTGATCGCGGCGTTCCTGAAGGACCGGTAGCCCTTCCCCTCGCTTACCGAGAGGACGCCCAGTGGATCCACGAGGCCAACGATCCTCCCGAATCGGAAGGACTGCTCCTGCGCACGGGCAAGGACACGGGCGGCATGGAACTGATGGTGCGCTTTCCCGGCGGACACGTCATCAAGCCCCGCTGGCATGACTCGAAGGAGCGCCTGATCGTGCTGGAAGGCCGTCTCGCCATCGGCCAGGGCGATTCGGGATTGACGGAGTTGACGTCGCGCCCATGAACACGATGATAGCCTCCTACTTCTTCCCCGCCGCGGCTACCTCGCACTCCGCTCCGACGAAGCCCCACGTAATCCACACTTTCCCTTGCAGTACCTTCCGAAACGCCTCCTGCGCTTTCGACGACTCGCCGTTGTAGAGGCGCCAGTTGCCGATGCCGTACGTCACTGTGTCGAACCGCAACTCCGCTTCAGTGTCCGACCCATCCCGCGGAGGCTCCGGCGGCATCGCCGCACTCTCCGTCATCCGGCCCTGGAACAATCGCACCAGGTTTAGATAGTGCAGCGTATGCGGCTCTGTGTTTGTCATCTCCGGCGTGATCGCTTCGGCGGCCTTCGCGGCATCGGCCGGCCGATTCGCTCGCCGCAGCGACGCATACAACCAGTTCGTTGAGTTAATCCGCTCGTCGGTCGACGGCGCCAGGTCGACGGCGTGCTGGAACGCGTCCGCCGCCGCCGGGAACTCGCGCAGAAAGTAATGCGCCAGGCCCAGATGGTAGTAGCCGTCCATCCTCTTCGGATCGATTTGTACCGCCAGCGAGAGGTCCGCTCGCGCCCTCTGGAATTGCCGCAGCGGCAGTTCGCGATGTCCCCGCTCGATCAGCAGACCGGCATTCCGGGGAGCAAGCGCGAGCCCCCGCGTACACGCTTCCACAGCCTCGCGCTCCTGCCACACCGAGGCGTGCGCCTGGGCCAGTTTGAGGAACAGGTCCGCGTTCTTCGGATCCGCGGCCGCCGCGGTTTGCGCGGCTGCCACCACGCTCTTGTCATCCGCGATGGAGTAAAACTTCGTCTCCAGCGGCGAAGTGATTTCGAGAATTAGTCCCGCCCCTGCCTGTCCAAAGGCCAAAGGCGCGAGCATCGCAACCAAAATGCCAAATCGTTTCATTGCAACTCCGCAGTCATCAGGGCGCCGCCGGCCTCCGCCAGCACACTCTGCAGCTTCACCACCTGCCGGCTGTCCTTCGCGACCCATAACGTGTCGTGACCCGGACCGCCGTCGGCCGGCGTAATCTCCACTTTGAATGTGTCGAACTCGCCGTCCGCCACCGTCACGGTCTCGGTTCCGGTCACCTTCAACAGCACCGGCTTGGCTTTCTGCGACTGGGCGTCGAAATTGCGATAGGTTGTCGAGTAGCCCTCGGCCAACGCCAACGCCGCGATAGCCTGCGGGACGCTCATCGCTTCGGGATACAGCGGACCTCCCGCGTCCGCCGAAACCGCGTGCTCCTGTCCGTTCATGTTCAACGACCCGGTGACCTTGCCTCCCGCGAACTCCAGGTTCACGCTCATCGGACCCTGCGCCATGGAGCGCTTCAACGGGATCAACGTGCCCTTGGCCAGCGTCAATATATCCGTGGCCGAGCCCATCTGCGATTCCTGAAGGCTGGTCACCATCCACTCGCCGTTCTCTTCTTTGATGGTGATGGTGTTCGCGATCGTAAGCTCCTGGGGTCCCAGCGCGATCTTGGCCTGATACCGATAGGTTCCGGGCGTGAGGTCCACCGCGGGCTTGGGGACTCCTATCGCGGCCGCGTCCACCTTCTTGGTGATGGTGACGGTCTTCGGATCCACCGTGATTTCGGAGAGCCGCTTCACCACTTCCGGCGTCCCACCCTCCTGGTATCGCCCGTCGAGTTGCTGGGCCAGGAATTTCTCCGCCGCCATGAACATCGCCATGTTGTTCACCGGCCGATGGAAGCCGTGACCCTCATCGGGAGCCAGTATGTATTCCACCTTGAACCCGCGGTCGCGCAATGCGATGACAATCTGTTCCGCTTCGCCCCGAGTGACGCGCGGATCGTTGGCGCCCTGCACCACCAGCAGCGGCGTCCTGATCTCGGCCGCGGAATTCAGCGGCGACCGCTCCTTCAGCCAGGCATCGCCTTCCGGCGTGTTCGGATCGGCCATGCGCGCGTACATCATTTTGCGTCCGGCTTCCCAATAGGGCGGAAGGGAATCGAGCAGCGTCAGCAGGTTCGACGGCCCCACGATGTCCACCGCCGCACGGTACAAATCGGGAGTAAACGCGACCCCCGCCAGCGTTGCGTATCCACCATACGAACCACCCAGAATGCCGATGCGCTTCGGGTCGGCCGTGCCCTGCGCCTCCAGGTACTTCACGCCCCACGTGATGTCGTCCTGCATCTTGCGGCCCCATTCGCCGTTGCCGGCGTTCAGGAATTTCTTGCCGTAGCCGGTGGACCCGCGGAAATTCGGCATCAGCACCGCGTATCCGCGGTTCGCGAAGAACTGGGCCAGCGGATTATAGCCCCAGCCATCGCGCGCCCACGGACCGCCGTGCGGCATCACCAGCGTCGGCAGATCTTTCCGCGGCACGCCTTTGGGCACGGTCAGGTACGCCGGAATCTCCAGCCCATCGGACGACGGATAGTGAATTGGCTGCATGGCCGCCAGCGACTCGCGCGGCACCCGGTCGCGAACGCGGTACTGCAGCGCGAGAGTCTTCGCCTTGCGGTCGAACAGATAGGTCTCACCCGGTTCAACGTCGCTGGCGGCGTTCACCAGCCACAGTTGTTCGTCCCGGGTCTTGGACGCGATACTCACGTGCCGGCCGGGGAACTTCGCCTCCAACCATTGGAAATCGGCTTCGTACGCCGGGTCCTTAAAGTAGCGGCGGGTGTGATCGTCGCGGTAGCTGGTATAGACCAGTTCATCGGTGACCTCGGAAAACGCCGCCGATCCGAAATCCACGTGTTTCAGCGGATCCGATTCCACCGTGTCCATCTTCCCCGTCTCCGGGTCGAACAACACCAGCGTGGTCAGGTCCAGGTCGGGGCCGTGGTTGGTTTCGATGTAGACCCGTTTCCCGTCCTTATGGAAACGCAGGGGCGAGCAGGTTTCGAACACATCGCAGGAGAGCACCTTGGTGAAGCCGGTGGGGTCCACGCGCAGGATCTCAGTGTCGCCGTTGTCGGCGGACCGCTCGGCGAGCCGCAGGTTCCCCTTCAGGTCGAAGTCCCAGCCGGCGATGCGTTCCGTGTTCTCGCGGAGCAGCGTCCTCTCGCCAGTGGAAATCTTCACGCGGCACAGATCGTGCCAGGCCTTATCGCGATCGTTGATGCCGATGAATACGATGTCAGGGTCGGTCTTCGGGGCCGCATAAAGCTGAACGGCGACACCTGTGAGCCCCGTCAGATCGCGCGACGGAGGAGCCTCCGTGCCGGCAGCCGGGGCCGCCGCCGGATCCACGCAATAGAGATTGTAGTTTTCGTCGCCATCGTTGTCCTTGACGTAGCAGACGTACTTACCGTCGCGGGTCCACAGGTATGCAGGCACCGGCCGCTTGGTTTCGGTAGTCAGCAGCCGCGCCGCGCTGAACGGCTCCACCGCGGTCTTCACCCAGATATTCAGCGTATTGTTCCACGGCCTCAGGAACGCGACGTACTTCCCATCCGGCGAAAGCTGCGCCCCGGCAATCTCCGGATTTCCAAACAGCAGTTCGCGGTCGATGAGTGGCGGCAGACCTTGGATTATCATGGCAGTTCGAATGAGGAGGTATCTCTTCAATAATACGCGATGGAGTGCATAAATAAACCTGGGGACAGACGGAACGTTTCCTGGTTTTTTTCAGAAAAACCAGGAAACGTTCCGTCTGTCCCCAGGTTTATTTACCGCCCGCCGCCGATTTCCAAAATGGTTCCAGTCGTATAAGACGCGCCCGCAGAGAGCAGCCACAGGACGCCCTCGGCTACCTCCTCGGGTGTGCCGATCCGCTTCATGGGCACCATCGGCGTCAGCCGTTCCAGACGTCCCGGCGTATTTCGGTGAATCTCCGTATCGATGAGTCCCGGCGCCACCGCATTCACGCGAATCCCATCCTCCGCCACCTCGTGGGCCAGGCCGACGGTGAAGCTGTCGATGGCTCCCTTCGACGCCGCATAGTGGACATACTCGCCCGCTCCGCCGATCCTGGCCGCGATCGACGAAATGTTCACGATGGAGCCTCCAGCCCCGCCGTGACGGCGCGACATGCGCCGCACCGCCTCGCGCGCGCAAAGCATCGCCCCGGCGATGTTGACCGCGAGAACTTCCGCCAAGGTGGCGGCTTCCAATTCCTCGATGCGGCAGTACTGGCCGATGATGCCGGCGTTGTTGACCAACCCCTCAATCGATCCCAGCAGCCGCTCGGCGCTCGCGAACAGGCGGATCACCTGGTCCTCATTGGCCACATCGCCCTGAATGGCGGCCGCGCGGTTCCCTCTGGCGATGATATCGCCGACCACCAGATCGGCCGCCGCGGCATCGCTCTTATAATTCACCGCGACCGCATAACCGCGCGCCCCCGCCAGCCGGGCCACCGCGGCGCCGATCCCGCGGCTCGCCCCCGTGACAATGATCGCTCCCAAGTGAATCCTCCTACAGGCCATTTTAGTTCAGCGGAACCAGCTCCAACCGACCCGCAGGTGGTGGCTGACGGAATCGGGAACCACCAGGTAGAGTAGAAATCCGAGCGTGCCGTGCGCCAGTCCCAGGGCGTATAGGTTTCGCCAGCGCGTATAGAAATGCGTACAGCACGCCCCGCCGGCCAGCGCCGCCACCATCAGAAACCAGTTGGGCAGGTGGGCGGCCGAGAATAAGACCGTTGCCAGAATCGGCGCCGCGCGCGGCGATCCGGCGCGTTGCAAGCGATTGAGAAAGTATCCGTTCAGTATGTATTGCTGGACCACTCCCCAGGGCAGATATGCCTCCCAGGATGCGACGGCGAAGTCCCAGGTGATGTGCCGGATTGTACCGCCCACCAGTCCGGTCGAGATCAGCAGCAGGCCGAGGAGCGCGATGGCCGGAGCCAAGTGGCGGGCGCACTCGCGGAAATTGCCCGTGCGGAATCCCAACCACGCCGGCGTTTCCCGGCGGACTACGTGAGAGAGCACCATCGCGCCAAGAATCAGAATCCAGAACCACGGATGGCTATAGCGGATAACCCAGATGTAAGCCATGATGAGGACGAACATCGCCGCCGGCTGGGCCCAATTCATAACACTACGCTAGCAAGCTACTGGAAGAAGAAGTGTTTGGTCCAATCCACCATCATATGCAAGGTTGCCGATGAGAGCACGCTCGAGGCCTTCCGGAACACCCAGCCATAGGCCAGGCCGGCGATGGTTGCCACCGTCATGTAGCGCCAGTTCGGCACGCGCTGAGGACCGTTGTCGAGGTGCGCGGCTCCAAAGACGATGCTGGCCGTCAGCAGCGTGCGCCATCCGGAACCGAAGCGCAGCATGAGCAGGTTCTGAATCAGCGAACGGAATAGAATTTCTTCGGGCAGCGCCGTCGCGAAGAAAATTAGCGGGACTGCCGCGGCCATGGCCCCCGCGCTGCGCGCCGGCAAGTGGGGCCACGGAATAAACCCGATAGCGATGCCGACGGCAATCAGCACCGGGGCGGACGCCGCGAACCCGGCCAGCGCCACCCAGCCGTCGCGCGGAGTGCTCGGCAGGTTATATTTCATCCCCGGCAAGCCGCGAAAGCAGCGAAATAGCACCAGTCCCAGCAGGATCGCGATGGCGTACGCCACGCTGTGCAGATAGCCCTGCGCGTTCACCGGAACCAGACGGGCGCCCACGTTGAACTCGACGGGCAGCCAGAGAAGCAGGATGGCGAGGAAATCCAGCAAGGATGGCCGCTCCACCGGCCCTTTACCGGAGGCTGCCATGCACAACACCGGAGCCGTGGTGTACACCAGGATCATGACGAACAGCGGCAGGCTGAGGGCGTTCACCAAGGCGGCCGCTCCGCAGAAGATAGCGGTGAGCAGGAACGGGACGGTCGGCAACATACCCGGCTGGCGGTAAAGCAGACCGCGAATCCGCGACTGGACCGCCGTCGACAAGAAGCTCAAGACGGCTCCCAGCAACAGCGCGAGTAGCAGTGTCCGCATCTCGCTTTCAGCTTCCCATGCGGCGGGTTACTTAAGCCACTTCGCCGGGGAGAAAATCGAGATCGCAATCCGCTGCGTGTTCGTACCCCTGCCGCGCCAACTCATCGGCGAGACTCACCACCCCGGCCGGATCCAGAACTTCGCCGGTTTCGGGCCCGGCTGTGTGGTGACGCACCACGATTTCCGTTACGTTCCTGGGAAACCCCCATAGCCACAATAGGTAGCCGCCAACTTCGGCGTGCGTCGTTCCGAAGATCCGGCGTTCCGCGGCGTGGGCGGCCTCCGGGTCCTGAAAGCAGCGCACCACTTCCCGGTACTGGCGCGGTAAATTACAGCCCAGCACCACTTTCCCGATGTCGTGGAGGAGACCGCCCAGAAACACGTCGTCCCTCACGGAACCGGGCAGCCCTCGGGTCTGGGCGATCTCCCGCGCCATCGTGGCAACCCGCAGGCTGTGGCTGCGCAATTCTTCGACGGAGAAACCCGGAGTATGTTTCCCATCGAATTGAGAGAATACCGACTCGGTGAGAGCCAAGGCCTTAACGGTTTCACAACCCAGATGGATGGCTGCTTCCTTGGGACTCGCAATGGTCCGCTTGCATGCGAACAGCGGCGAGCTCGCCCACTGTAAGACCTTCCTCGACATGCCCAGGTCTTGGCCAACGATTTCGCCGACCTCCGCCGTCGACGTTGCCGCGGATTGTACCGCTTCTATCAGTTTGAGCGACACCGCCGGAGGGCCGGGCAACGACCGGATGCGCCCGATCACCGCCGTTAAGAAAGGATCGTCCACAATGTTCCGCAGGGTCAGAGCGTCTTCGAGCGTAGAGAGAAGGGTCGCCGTATCGTACGGCTTCATCAGGTATTGATGCGCCAATGTAACGGAACGCAGTGTCGTCTCGGGATCCGCCGCGCCCGATAATACGATGCGCACCATCTGGGGATACAGTTGGGTCGATTGGGTCAGCAGTTCGATGCCATCGAAATCGGGCGCTCCGTTGGCTAGCATGCCGGTCACCAGCACGTCGTAGGCGGTTTCGGACAGCCGGTTCAACGCTTCCCGCGCGCCCGGCGCGAACACCATCATCCATTCCTTGCGGAGCGGGTGGAGCATCCGCTTGAGTCCGTCGAGGACGTGCGGTTCGTCGTCTACAAGAAGTACTTTTTTCAAGACGCCTCAAGACTCAAGCGACTACGGCCGTGAGGCGCCGGGTTGCGTGAAGCGTCTGTTGGGAACGGATCAGGGCTTCCCGATCCCGTTTCGGTATGCCGCTGAGGAGGCGCGCCGCCTCGGTCAGACTGTTGACGCGGACGACAATCGCGCGTAGCGCGTTCCTGCGGGCCTGGGCCAATAGCGCTTGGCCGTCGGGCGCCAATCCACAACGAATCTGATTGACCAGTCCTCTTACGAAGTCGGAGTAGGCGGCCTCCGGATTGGGGAAAAGCTGACACTTGAAGTAGGCGCGGAACTCTTCCAGGCGCGGATACAGAGCCTGGTAGGCTTCGGTATCGCTAAGCCGCGCGCGGTCCGATAGAAGGGACCATGCGTCTCCGGAGATGGGAGTTGGTTTTAGCTCAAGAGAAGCCTCTTGAGGCCGGGAACAATCGTCGATTGTGCCCGCGATAGAGGTGATGCCGTAACGGACTCTTGCCATGGTTGCTCTCTGTGCACACCGCTCCCGGTGACAATGGACACAGGAAGCATTTCGTCCGATCCGCTCCTTCTGCCCAGAGTGCCGAAAAACTGGTGGGTGTGTTGTCTGAAGTATTAGACTACCAGAGAAAAAGTGCCGCAAAACTTAAATTGTATGGGATTTGTGCAGGTATTTATTGGACTCGCATTAGCCGCAAATGAGGGTCGCGCTTGTCCGATTGCGGACCGTGATACCTTTAGTTCCATATGGAAAATCCGTATGCCAAATATCTCGGTTCACAGAATCCGTTCGAAGTGGTTGCGGCCACTTCGGCACGGCTGGAATCGCTGCTGAAGTCGCTCGGTCCGGAGCGGGCCGGCCGTGCGCCGAAGCCCGGAAAGTGGAGCGTACGCGAGATTCTATGCCACCTGGCGGATTGCGAGATGGTCTTCGCTTTCCGCTTCCGCCAGACCATGGCCGAAGATCATCACGTCATCCAGCCGTTCGACCAGGAGAAATGGGCCGCCAGTTACGCCGGTTACGATGCCGCAGAGGCCTTAGCGGCCTTCGCGGCGGTGCGGCATTGGAATCTGCTGTTCCTGCGCGGGGCGCCGGCGGACGCGTATGCCAAGCCAGTATCGCATCCCGAGCGCGGCCAAGGCACCTTTCAGATCGTTCTGGAGACCATGGCCGGACACGATCTGAACCATCTGGGGCAGATCGAGGAGATTGCTTCGGCCGCGGCGTAACCCAGGCTGTGGAACCCAGGCGGTGGACCCCCCTACACGCCGGCGTGGCGCTTGAAGATCTGGGGCAGGTTCTGGGAAAACGCGGAGCGCGCCATTACCATGTCGCAGCCGGCTTCCTGGGCCTGCAACTTCAGTTCGCCCTGCACGTGCGACAAATATCCGATCAGACTGATACCCTTGGTCTCGCTCTTGCTCTTCAGCGCGGAGATCAGTTTGAGTGGCTCCGCGTCCTCGAAGTTCAGGTCGAAAACGATCAGCGAAGGATGTTCGCCCGCCGCTTTATCGAGAACCTGTTTGTGCTCCTTAACGAACTCGAGCGCCAGACCATTGCGCTTGGCGGCGTCCGCCAGTTTGACTGAAAAGAACAGATCGCTGAGGACCGCCAGGACTCTCTTCGGTTCCTGCTTTAGCATAGAGGTGGACTGTTCGTATGAAGGGTGGGAACGTCCGATTCTACCACGGAACCTGGAATCCACTCCCTACTTCAATTTGCGGTCGAGGAACTGCGTGGCGGCGCGATAGGATTCCAGCCAGCTCCGGTAGAGCAGAAAATCGTGTACCTCGTCGGGGAAAACCATGAGTTCGAAGGGCACGTGCTGGCGCCGCAGAGCGTCGGCCAGCATGACGGTCTGGTTAAACTGCACGTTGCGGTCGTCGTCGCCCTGCATCAATAACACCGGCGATTTCCAGCCGCTCAAATAGGCCATGGGTGACGATTCGAAGGCCAACTTGTAATCGGGTTCGGTGACGGGAATGGCCAGTTCGCGCGCCCAGTCGTGGACGCCGTGGAAATCGATTCCGGCTTTGTAGAGGTCCGACGCCCGCGCCAGCGCCATGGCGGTGAGGAATCCGCCGTAGGAACCACCCCAGGCGCCGATGCGCGTTGGGTCCACCTCGGGGCGCGACCGCAGGTAGAGACCGGCGCCCTGGACATCGTTGTATTCGCTGGCCCCGGAAGGGCCGTAGCGCAGCGCTTCGCGGAAATCCAGGCCGTAGCCGGCGCCGCTGCGGTAATTCACGGAAAGCACTACGTAGCCCGAAGCCGCCAGGTATTGGTTCAGGGCGTACGCGTTCCAGTAGTAATACATGGAATGCCATCCAAGCAGCATCTGGCGTTGGGGACCGCCGTGAAAAAATACCAGAGCGGGAGCGGGCTTCGCCGCCTGCGGTGACGGCACAAATAACTGGCCGTGGATGGGCAATCCGTCGGCGGATGGGAAGATCACCTGCTGTGGCTCGGTCAGGCTCTTGAGCGGGAAGCCGGCGGGGATGGCGCGCGGATCCATCGGGCGCCAATCCGCGCCGGTAAGGATGGCCGCCTGCAACGGAGTGCGCGCGTCGCTTCGCAGAAATGCGATGGTGTTGGGGTCGCTGGTGGGGGTGGGCCATACCTCGATGCCGGTCCCGGAAGTCAGCGCCGCCACGGGTTCGCCGGATACGATTACCTTCCATAAATGGCGGCGATCGATATCGCCCTGGTTCGACGAAAAGACCATTTCGCCGCCGCCGGGCATGAGAGCGGCGTGCTCCACTTCGAATTCGCCGGGCGTGAGGAGCTTCGCCGGTGCGCTCCCGGAGGCGGCGACCGAGTAGAGATGCGTCCAGCCGTCGGCTTCCCACGGAAACACCAGCCAGCCGCCCGCGGCCCACCACAACTGACGGTCGCCGGCGACGCCGCGGAAGACGCTGCCGCGGCCCTCTTGCGCGCTCCAGACTTCGCGTCCAGCGCCGGTCCCGGCCGAAGCTACGCGGATTTGCCACGGCTCGCCTGAACGCTGGGCTCCGCGGACGGCGCGCAATCCACCGGACGGAATGCGGATGAAGGCGACGCTGCGACTGTCGGGCGACCATTCCGGCTGCGAATCCGTATCGGTGCTGGGGTCCAAATAGAGCAGCGTCGACAAATCGATGTCGTAGACCCCGATGAATCCGTGGTCTCCGCGGCTGCTTTCAAACGCGATGCGATTGCCGTCCGGCGACCAGTTGGCGCGCGGGCACGTCCCGCGGGCGTGAAACACCTGCGACGGCGCGGATTTGCCGTCCACCGGCGCCCACCAGATCTGTCCGTGACGCAGGAAGAGGAGCCGGTCGCCGCGCGGTTGAGACGGCGGGCGAATTGCCTTCGCCGATCCGCCGCGGGGCCGAGCCATCCAGCCCGGCGATCCAGACGGCCTGTTCGACTCCTTTGGGGTCGAGCGCCGGGTTGGGATATTCACCGGCGCCATTGGAGCCGTCGGAGCGTACGTAGACGATCGCCGTGCCGTCCGGAGTCCACTGCAGGCCGCTGAGATCCTGGCCGTCGTCCGTTGTGTAGGTGGCGACGATGCGTCCCTGGTACTCCGGCGGCGCGGCGGCCACAATGCTATGTACGCCGCGGACATTCGAGACCCAGGCGACCTTACCGCCCTCGCGCGAGGCCGCGAGCGAGCTGGGGAAGGAAGCGCCCAGGATCTGCTCCAGAGTAAACGGAGCCTGCTGCGCGAAGGCGCAGCCCGTCGCTAACACGGCCCAAATGATTCGCATGGGATCCTGGCAGCCGCTACTCCACCGTGTCGTATACCACTTTCTTGCGGGCCGGATACACGTACGGGCTGACCAGGCTCTCGGCGCCATCGAGACCAATGGCTTTCACCCCGAAGCGCATGTCGTCGATGGAGACATCCTTCAAGGTGTACTCGTTCACCTTGCCGACGAAGATTTCCTGCTCCCAGAAGGGCGACGTGGTGGGACGAATCACGACCGCGAAGCCGCGGAGGTTGGCGTCGGATCCGGTGGTGCGCCAGCGAAGCTGGGCGTCGTAGCGGGATTGGCCCCGCGAGATCATGGGCGTGGGCCCGCGCGGCGGGGCTCCTGCAGGTGGCGCGGGGGCGGCGCCCGCGGTCCCGCCGCTGGTACTCGTTCGATTACCACCGGCATCCGCTCCGCGGCCCCGTCCGGGAATGCTCATCACCGCGGGCGGACGCGGCGCCAGCGCCAGGCTCGCGGCCACCGCGGAGTTGATCCGCGCCACCCGTGTGGTGTACGGCACGGACATGGATTCCAGCAAATCGGTGGCGGTGTGCTGGTTGGCATAATTCTCGTTGGGCGTGGAAATGCGCACGGCCGCGAAGCCCTCCATCTGGAACGGCGTATGATCGCCGCCGCGGCCCAGGCGGTCCTGCATGAACATCACCTTCACCTTCATGGACGGTACATACCGTTCGCCCATCTCGCGCACCAGGCGCGCCAGTTGTTGCGCCGGCGAATCCATCACCTCGTCGCTGTACACGCTCACCGTGCTGTTGTCGATTCGGCCGTTGCCGGAAAGTTCCGTGCCGATGATGTCGTTGTTGAGCACGGCCTCGATCCCTTCGTTCTCCTTCTTGGCCTTGGCGGCTTCGAGCGTGCTGCCCACCAGGCCCTGTTCCTCGCCGGCGAAGGCGATGAAGACCAGGGTCTTGTCGAATTCGTACTGGCTCATCACGCGCGCCAGTTCCATGACCGCGGAGGCGCCGCTGCCATCGTCGCATGCGCCCGGCGCCGGCAGGTTGGCGTTGAGCTCGAATTCCTCGGGAGTCATGGCCGCGGCGGCAGACCCTGTAGTGCCGTCGGCGTTCGGCGGCGGAGCTTGCCGCTGTCCCAAGTTGAGCGAGTCGTAGTGACCCGTCACCAGGATCTCGGTTTCCGGCATCAGCTTGCCCGGCAGCACGGCGACCACGTTGTACAGATCCACATCCTTAAAGATGCGCTGCCCCTGCTTCTTCACGCGCCACTTGTCGAAGCGGACCTGGAGCCGCGGGCTGTAGCTTTTGAGCTCGTTGAAGATCCACTGCCGGGCCGCGCCGATCCCGTGTTGCGGGTCGTCGGCATTCGACAGAGTATTGCGCGTACCGAAGCTCACCAGTTTTTCGATGGTGGCCTGGATGCGCGCTTCCGACACTTCGTCGACAATTTTTTTGATTTGCGGATTCAGGGCTTTCTCGTCCGCGGGCGAGGAAACAGTGGAGAGCAGCGCGGCGGCGGCAGCCGCCAGGAAGATTCGATGGATTCTCATGGGGTAAAAACAACTCCGGTGCGAATACCGGATTATCCTACGTTCCGGCCAAGATTTCCACTGCCGGGGGGTTCCTGGTGGCATAGAATGGCTTTTAGGCCGAAATGCCGAATCCACAAAGCCTCTCGCCTTCGCGCAGCCAGTCCCCAGGGCTTCTACGTCAGCTTGGCTTCTTCAGCGCCACGGCCCTGGTGATCTCCAACATGGTGGGGACCGCGATTTTCGGCACCACCGGCTTTATGGCGGGCGACCTGGGAAGCGCCGGACTGATCCTGGGTTGCTGGGCCGTGGGCGCGTTGGTGGCCATCGCCGGAGCATTGACGTATTCCGAATTGGGAATCAACTTCCCCAGTTCCGGCGGCGAGTATGTGTATCTCACCCATGCCTACGGTCCGGAATGGGGATTCATGTCCGGTTGGGTATCCTTCTTCGCCGGATTCTCCGCGCCCATCGCCGCCGCGGCGCTGATCTTCTCCGACTATCTGGGGCACTTCTTCCCCAGCCTGAAACAGGAAAATACACCGCTGGTGATCGGTTCGGGAACGTTCTCTTTGCACATGGGGCCCGGCCAGGCTGTAGCGTCCGTGCTGATTGCGGGGTTCACCATTCTCAACTGCTTCGGCGTGGGCCGCACCGCAAAAGTGCAGAACGCGCTCACCGCCACGAAAATGCTGGTCATCGTGGGGTTCGTCCTGGCGGCGCTGCTTTTCGGAACGGGGAATTGGAGCCACTTTTCCGAGACCGCGGTGCGCACGTCCACCACCAGTCTTCCCATGCAGTTCGTGATCAGCCTGATTTGGGTGATGTTCGGCTATAGCGGTTGGAACGCGGCGACCTACGTGGCCGAGGAGATCCGCCGCCCCGAACGGACCTTGCCCATTGCAACGGCCGTGGGCGCCTCGATTGTCGCGGTGCTCTACCTGGCGCTGAACGTCGTCTACATCTATTCCACGCCGCTCGAAAAAATGAAAGGGCAAATGGCGGTGGGCGATCTGGCCGCTTCCAATCTGTTCGGCCCGCGGGTGGCCGGCGTAGTGACCGCGTTGTTGGCCATCTGTATCGTCTCCACGGTGAACGCCATGGTCACGGTGGGCCCGCGCGTCTATTACGCCATGGCCAAGAATAAAGCCTTCTTCGCGTCGGCCGCCACGGTCAGCCCGCGCTGGCACACCCCGGTGATCGCCATCCTGAGCCAGGGCGTCTGCGCCATGTTGATGACGCTCACTCCGTTTCGCCAACTGCTCTTCTACATCGGAATCAGCCTGACGCTGTTTTCCGTGCTGGCGGTGGCCTCCGTGTTCGTCTTTCGCGCCCGGCGTCCCGGCTGGCAACGGTTGCGCGCCTTGCAGGTCGGCTATCCGTTCATCCCGGTGCTCTACATCCTGGTGGGCCTCGCGATCATGATCTTTGGCGTGATTGGGAAGCCGGTTGCGTCGCTCGCCGCGTTCGCCACCGTCGGCGCGGGCGCCCTGGTGTATCATTTCAAAGTCCGTCCCCACTGACCGTGACGTCTTCTTTCGAACGGCCTACCCGCGTTCGCTACTGGGTGATCGTCTTCGCGATCGCGCTCGCGGTGATCACGTATATCGACCGGGTGTGCATTTCCAACGCCGCTCCTTTCATGATGCTGGACCTTCATCTGGACAAGGCCAAGATGAGCTGGGCCTTCTTCGCGTTCGGCTGTGCCTACGCAGTGTTCGAAATGCCCGGCGGATTTCTGGGCGACTGGCTGGGCCCGCGGCGCGTCCTGATGCGCATCGTGATCTGGTGGTCGTTCTTCACAGCCGCCACCGGATGGGTCTGGAGCTACCTCTCGCTGGTGGCGACGCGCACGCTCTTCGGCGCCGGCGAGGCGGGCTGTTTTCCGAACCTGACGAAGAGCTTCACCACCTGGCTTCCCGAAGAGGAGCGCACGCGGGCGCAAGGCCTCATGTGGATGAGCGCGCGCTGGGGCGGGGCATTCACGCCTCCGATTGTGGGCTTCGTGATGCGCCGTGTGGGTTGGCGCCACGCCTTTGAGATCTTCGGCTGCGTGGGTATCGTCTGGGCCGTGGTCTTTTACTGGTGGTATCGCGACGACCCGCGCGATAACCCGCGTCTCAACCGGGGAGAGCGGGAACTGTTGCGCCAAAGCGCCTCCATGGCTGCCGGCCACGGCGATGTCCCCTGGGCGGAACTCCTGGCTTCCCGGCAGGTCTGGATGTTGTGCTGGCAATATTTCTTCCTTAGTTACGGTTGGTATTTCTACATCACCTGGTTTCCCACCTATTTGAAAGAGGGCCGCCATCTGGAAATCCGGTCGTCGGAACTGCTGAGCGTGCTGCCGCTTTTCTTCGGCGGCCTGGCCAATCCCGTGGGTGTGTATGTGGGGTCGCTCCTCGCGCGCTGGACCGGAAGCGTGACGCGGTCGCGCCGCATCATGGCCTGCGCCGGCTGCAGCGGGGCGGCCGGATTTCTGGTGTACTCCACCACCGTTCACGACCCTCTATTTGCCATGCTGGCCATCGCCATGGCCAGTTTTTCGAACGACCTGGTAATGCCCGGCGCCTGGGCCTCGGCCATGGACGTCGGCGGCAAATACGCCGGCACCGTCTCGGGAGCTATGAACATGTGGGGCAACATCGGCGGCGCCATATCTCCGCTGGCGACCGGATACATCCTGAAATGGAGCCACGATAACTGGAACCTGTCGCTCTATGTGTCGGCCGCTATCTATCTGTTAGGCATCGTCTGCTGGCTGGCGCTCGATCCGGTGACGCCGCTGAGGGGATGCGAGCCCGTGGCTTCCCAAAGTTAGAACAACCGCCGTTCCAGCCGTCAGGCTAGCGGCTGTCCGTCCAGTCGCCGGCTCTTCCGGGAGAGTCGATCGTGTGCAGCAGGGTCTTGATGTCCACGGTCATTTCCACGATGGTGGCTTGAGACGATTCAAACGTGGCGATCAGCATCTTGGTGGACTTCCCGATCTGTCCGGTAAGAATGTACGTAGATTCACCGTGCGAATGAGTGCGCACCAGGGGATGCAACTCGCCGTCGGAAGTCTTCGCGATAAACTTGTCCAACTCCTCGATCTCGAAGCACCGTTCACAGGACTGCAGATTCTCGAAAATGGCCAGGTTGAACTCGCTCGCCCCCGCCGGATGAGCCATCTTCATCGCGAGATTCGCCACGCCCATCAGGGGAATGTGTGTCCTCTTGATGCCATAGTGCGACTCGATGGCGTTTACCAGGTGGTCGAATTCGCGATCCGCGGCCATTCCGGCGGTGGAGGCCGCCAGCAGTATCCCTGCCAGCCATGCCTTCATTTCGCCCCCTTGGCGCCGCGGCTCAGGGAAACCGCGTCCAACTCGGGGATATGGTACTTCCCGCCGAGGTCGGCCAGTTGCGCCAGGTCCAGCCTGCCGGCGATGCTGACAAACGTGAATTCCCGAGGCTGCGCCGAGAGGATCACGACGCCACCGATCATGCCGTCAGCGGTCACTCTGAGGTACACATCGGCGTTCTCGCCGGATTTGGATTTCACACCCACAATGCGCGACCAGTCGGGCATCTTGAGTTGGGCCCGAATGGCGTCGAAATCCGCCGGATCGTACTCTCCCTCCCCGGCAAACTGGTAGTTGCGCACCGTGATGTTTTCCAGTCCGGAGAGCGCCTTCCTGGCTTTGTCGTCGTCCTTGCCGGTGCTGGAAAGGAGCTGTGATGTCAGTTTCAGCAAGTGGCTGTCCAGCGTGACGTCGACGGATTCCTCGGCCTTGGCGGCCAATTTGCTCAGGTTTGCGGGGAACTTGATTTCCTGCGCGCCGAGCGGCGCCAGGAGCAGGGTAAATAGGATGGCGGTTCGCATCGTGTGTCCTCATTGGCTAGATACGTCCGGCTCGTGGGCATCGAATGCACGGCCTTGAATTCCTCTCAAAATGGAAGTGCGCTCACGCGGATGCACTCCTCGTTGGACGCATGCCATCGATTGGCGTTTCGGGCGCTCTGGCCGAATCGTCGAAGAGGAGGTTCATCCACTCGACGCTTTGTTCCCCGCCGCCAATTCCTCCGCGCGAGCGCTAGGCATTCACGATTGCAGTGCTGTCAATGGGCAACGGCAGGCCCTTCCCGGCGTATTCGGCAGCTATTATTTCGAAGACGCCTCCAAGTTCGGCCAAGGCTTCCTCTCGCGCCGGCATGAGCGCGTAACAACCGCGGATCGCAGGGATATCCGCAACCCAGCCATCCGGCTTCCGCCTAATCCCCCGACAGCTTCACCAGATTCGCCGGCGCCGACCCATTGGCCACCGCCGACCCATTGGCCACCGCCTCAGCCTCTTCCACCGTGAAGGTTTCCACTTTGGCGGAGATGTTCATCGAACAGAATTTTGGACCGCACATGGAGCAGAAATGGGCATCCTTGAACCCGTCCTCAGGGAGCGTCTCGTCGTGCATGGATTGCGCCGTCTCGGGATCGAGCGACAGCGCGAACTGCTCCTTCCAATCGAAACGGTAGCGCGCGCGCGATAGCGCATCGTCGCGGTCGCGCGCCCCCGGACGATGGCGCGCGATATCCGCCGCGTGGGCCGCAATCTTGTAGGCGATGATGCCGGCCTTCACGTCGTCGCGGTTGGGCAACCCTAAGTGCTCCTTGGGCGTGACGTAGCACAGCATGGACGCGCCGTACCAGCCGATCATGGCGGCGCCGATGGCCGACGTGATGTGGTCGTAGCCCGGCGCGATATCGGTCACCAGCGGGCCCAGCGTGTAGAACGGCGCCTCGTGGCACATCTCGTTCTCTTTCTGAACCTGCAGTTCGATCTGGTCCATGGGAATGTGCCCCGGGCCTTCGATCATGGTCTGAACGTCGTACTCCCAGGCCTTCCGGGTCAGTTCTCCCAGCGTCTTCAACTCGGCGAATTGGGCTTCGTCGCTGGCATCGGCCACGCTGCCGGGCCGCAAACCGTCGCCCAGTGAGAAGCTGACGTCATGTTTCCGGAAAATTTTGCAGATGTCCTCGAAACATTCGTACAGCATGTTCTGCTTGTGGTTCTTGACCATCCACTCGGCCAGTATCGATCCCCCACGGCTCACGATGCCGGTCACGCGGCGGGTAGTCAGAGGGATATATTGCACCAGCACGCCGGCGTGAATCGTCATATAGTCCACGCCTTGCTCGGCCTGCTCTTCGATCACTTCCAGCATCACTTGCTTGGAGAGATCCTCCACGCGCCGCACGCGCGAGAGAGCTTCATAGATGGGCACCGTCCCGATGGGTATCGGCGACGCGGCGATGATGGCTTTGCGAATGGCCGGGATGTCGCCGCCCGTGGAGAGGTCCATCACCGTGTCGGCTCCGAACTTGACCGAGTATTCGAGCTTCTCCAATTCGCCCGCGATCTCGCTGGTCACGGCCGAGTTGCCGATGTTCGAGTTGATCTTGCACCTGGAAGCTACGCCGATGCACATCGGTTCCAGGTTGGCGTGGTTCACATTGGCGGGAATGATCATCCGGCCGCGGGCCACCTCCGACCGCACCAGTTCCGGAGAGATCATTTCACGTTGCGCAATGTAGTGCATCTCTTCCGTGACGATGCCCTGGCGGGCATAATGCATCTGCGTGCGGATCTTGTCGTCTTTGCGTTTGGCTACCCAGTCTCGGCGCATAGTCACTCCTGAAGTTCGGGCTTCCGTGAAAGGGCCGGGCGGTCCCGGCCCTGTGATTATTTCTTCTTCTTGGGCTTCTTGACTTCCTTCTTGGGGCTTCTGTCCTTAGCCATTGAAATCCTCCCTTATGACTGAGAGTATCACTGCTGTAACCCGCGGCGCACGGATTCCGCTTTTCCTGGCCGGGGAATCGCCCCCGGCACGGAACCGCGGCCGTGAAGCGGCGGCCCGAACGGAGAACCAATCACCCCGGAAGAGCCTGAATTCGGGCGCCGGGAGCCGGCTTACGGTTCGTGCGTTCCCTCGCTCGGGCCGCTTTGCCGGCGCGCGCTGTGCCGGGAAAACACGGCCCCGGCTGGAGAGTAGATCCGAGGCGGGAGTTTTCAGGAGAGCGGATGTGGGCAATCCGCATTTCCACCGGTTCCGAACCGAGCCGCGGCCGTGAAGGAGCGGAGCTTGGGCTGCAAGATTGCGATTCGCCCGCACTTCTAATTGCGGATGAGGACGCACAGGCTCTCCGGGGTGGTCATGGCCTTCCGTGCAAGCGTCTCGACCACCCGTCCGGGATACGTGACGCTATGCTCAAAGGTCTTAGAGCAAGACTGTATTAATCGGATCACCTGACTGGAGCCAAACTCCGATTTGTGAAACGCGGCCATTCCAATCAGGACAGCCTGTGTGATTCCGAAATAGGCGGTCATTAACATATACCGGCCAGCAATCGGGGACGGAGCCTGGCGATTGCGGAGCCTCTGGTTGCTTTCCGGCAGCCCCAGCGGGAATAGAGTCCGGTAGGCATAGTTCACCAGGTAATGTTCCAGAATGTATTCGTGCCGGCTCATGAATCCGGCATAGTGTTGCGAATAGGCCTCCCGGTGACGGTTCGCGATTTCGTCCAGGGTCGAGATGGCCGTCCACCGGATTCCTTCCATGAACTCCCGGTAGCAGTCCAGAAATCGAGGGCTGGTGGAATCGGAGCCGATGCGGTCGAGAATCAATTCGACGACCGTTTCCAACTGCGCCGTTGAATGAGCCGCGCACCGGTCTGCAAGGTGGTCCATACCGCCATCGTTCAGGCTGTCCGTGTACTTCCGGATCGCGCCCAGCGAATCGATGGCCCAGCGCCGCTGTCGCGCTTCCTCCAGCGTTTCGCACAGATACCCGAGACGGAACAGACGTTTCCAGACCGGATACGAACGGTTCTGCAGCACCGAAAGCACCAGTCTTCGAATCTCACGGAACAGGCGAAACGGCTCCGGGCACCCTTTCAGGCCGGAGGTATCGAGCGACGCAAGCTCCCCCGGGCGGATGGCGCCGTCCGTGTACTCCTCTTCGTCAAACTCAATCGGCTGGGGGTTCAGAAGAACGATTCTTGCAGCCTCGGGACAAGACAGGTCTAAAGACCGCTGCACCACGTCGTCCACCCGATTGATGACGCGCGGGTAGGTCGCGCACATGTTCGATAAGTAGTCCTCGCCGAACCGTTGTTGTATGGAACATAGTCCCTCGGACAAGAACGGGCAAACCGCCCGATTCATCTGGATACGGGCGTAATCGTCGTCGTCCGGAGCGTTCTCATTAATCGTCACGAGAGTTTGCAGGGCCGGATCGGAAGAATTCCGGTACTTGCCGTAGGTTGATTTGTCGATATGGACAATCCAACCGCTGCAGCAGGTGTCCTCGCAATCGGAGCCGATACAGCGGAATTTACCAAAATGACTCGGCTGGAGCAGTCTGGCCGGTTTCATCGCTTGAGCATAGCACCGGGATCTCTTCGGGATGGCCAGGGTCCCGCCCCGTCGCATTCGTCGATTTTCCGGGTCCGGACCCTCGAAATCCCCAGTTTTGTCTGGACACGAAGCCCCCGGAAATGGCTAAATTGATCTTAGGATTGTCCGGGGGAATATGAAAGTCGCACAAATGATATTGGAACTACGTTCTCAGCGGAATCACCTGGATGAGGCGATTCTTGCACTCGAGCGGCTTGCTGTATCGGGTCCGAAGAAACGAGGGAGGCCGCCGAAGCTGGTGACGGATGCTTCGATGTCCAAGTTCTCCCATAACGGCGTCAATGGAGCGCCGGGCCGGCGCGGCCAGGCGCTGGGGGCCACTGGTTCGTAAGGTCCGGCGGCCGGCGACAACACGTCCCTTGGGACATGATGTCCCAGAGCCCCAAATCATCTATTGAATCTAAACCAGTTGCGGACTGCCGCCGGGACACGATGTCCCGAACGGCCGCGATAGAATAGATCTCACCCATAAAATGCCTGCTGGTCGCGGCCGTCAACGACCCGCGCTTTCCGCTGCTGCCTCCGGTGAAGGAAACGCCGCCGCCCTTTCTGAATTTCGCTCCGCTCGAAAACGGCTTGGCCGCGCTGCATCGTGCCTGCCTCCATGACATTGTACGCAACCTCACAATGCCGGTGTGCAGCGTCGCGGAGGGAGGGTAGGGGAGCAGGATGTGGCGATGCCGTTCAGGATTCACGGAACAGGGCACGGAAACCTTCTTGCACGAAATGGGCATCATTCGTCAGCACTTGCGTGATGCCTTCCCGGCGCATCGTCTGCATCGAAATACAATCCGTCAGGCTGTAACCCTTGTCCGGGCGCACCCGGTAGAGTTCGAGGCCGGCGAGAAAGGATTCCCGGCTTTGGGGTATGACCACAACCGCGGAACTTCGGAGGAGGGCATCGACGTTTTCACCAGCCTGAAGGCGGACACTGGGTTTTGCCCCGGAAAAAAAGGCCAGATATTCGGTCAGCACTTCGTCCGTCGTCACAATTTTTTCGGGCTTCAGAGACCGGCTGAAGTCCAATGCGCGGGCGTGGTCTTTATCTTCGGTGCTGGTCAGTGCGGCCCAATAAAAAGTGTCGGCGAAAACGGCACTCACTGATCTGTCTTTGGATGGCCGTAGAGATAATGATCAATCTGGCTCGCGCCATCTTTCGGAAGAAGGGCAAGGTCTTCCGGCGGCACGCCCTTCATGTTGTCGGCAATGACCTCCCAGATTGGCCGTGATTCAAGCTTCGGCTCTGGCTGATCCGGCGCGTCGGCAAGAATCTTGTCGAGCGCCTCACGCACAAGAACGTCAGTCGAGACACCCTTGGCCTGGGCGACCGCGATGAGCTTGGCTTCTTCCCGGGGTTGAAGCGGCAACGTTATGGTCATCGAACGGCTCCTGTCATCATTATCCCCCGATACCTTACCCGAAAAACAGTCCACGGGCAAACCCCACCCTTGCGTATAGTTTTCGACGGTCGCTTCAACCGCAAAGGCTGGTTGTCGTCAGGGGACCCGTTCCCCGCCCGGCAGCGTTCACTCTTCATAATAGAGCGCAATTTCCCAGAGCCGGAGAAAACGAGGCTATTGACGAGAGTTGCAAAACCGCGGGCTGAACGCCCCCGGTTTCTACACCGGCTACGGCGTCAAGACGCTGCCCGCCGTGCGCGAGAGCATCGAGCAGAAGGAATGGAAGCAGGCCGATGAACAGATCGTGCGAGTCGGAAAAGTACTGGAGAATACCGGCGAAGCGATTGAAGGAGCCACGGCGGAATTGAAAAAGGCAGTTGACAGTAGACAGCCGGGGGGACCCGCCTTTACCGTCGACTGTGAACCGTGAACTGTGAACTCTTACGCCGCCAGCACCGCTTCCGCCGCTCCTTCAAAAACGGTGTCCTCCGCGGCGCCCTTGAATCGCACCACCACCGCAGTCCGGTCGTCGGCCGGTTCGCAAGGACCGGCGTAGCGGTCGACGGCCTGGAGCATTTCGGCTCCCAGATCGCATGCCCGCGCGCCGGAATGGCGCTCCACCACTTCCAGGATGCCCTTCTCGCTAAATTCGTGGCCTTCGGCATTCCGGGCGTCTGTGATCCCGTCGGTACAGGCAATCAGCAGGTCTCCGGGTTCGAGCGGCAGAGTGCGGTGTCCGTACACCGTGCGATCGCTCAGGCCCAGGACGGTTCCCGTGCTGTCCAGGCGGTGAATCCGTCCCGTACGGCGGCGGATCAGCAGAGCCGATTCATGGCCCGCACTCACGTACTGAAGCTGCCAGCGCGCCGGGTCGAGATAGGCGTAGAACAAAGTCGCATAGAAGTTGGCGGCCGAGGTTTGCCATATGGCGTGGTTGAGTTCCCGCACCACGCGTCCGATTTCGTTGCGGCCATGCGCGGCGAGTCCCCGCAACAGCGCCTGCAATCCCGGCATCGGAATTCCGGCGCCCAACCCGTTACCCGAAACATCGCCCACCGAGACGGCCAAGCCGTGCGGTTCCAGCGGAACGAAGTCGTAGAAATCGCCGCCAACGTCCTGCGCCGGACGGCACTCTCCGTAGTAGTCGAGTCCTTGAATGCGCGGCAACTGGCCGGGGAAGAAGCGGCTCCGCAGGGGCGCCGGGAATTGCGCTGCGTTGGCGCGAGGAAACATGTTGGCGGAATTCTGTCGGTTCATACCTATCTGGACGCATGCCGCGAAAAAAACGCTCAGTGCCATTCGCGCCTCGGTGTGGCCAACAATCACAGGCTGGTACGAAGGTTCCAGTGGATGGGCTACGCGGGCTTCTTCCGGCTCCATTCGGACACGGTTCTCCCATCCCCGGGGCTCGCTGTGAAGTCCGTAGGCCGGGTCTCGCCTTCCACCACCAGGCACGTGTGCAGCCTATCGCCGGCCACCTGGTACATCCCCTGCTGCCGCAGATCCGGATAGTCGATGGTCTTCGTCGCGAGGTCGACCGTGAACCGGCTCTTCATGATCGGCCGGCCGCCCACGGCCAGTGTCGTGGTATTGCCGCGAAATTCCCGCGTGGCTGATTTCACGAAACGCGGATCCATGGGCTGGCCGTCCTGTTGGCACGACACCATGGACCACACGCCCTCCAGTTCCGCCACCGGTTCGGCGTGCTCGTCGGCCGCGGGAAGGGCTTTCTTTTTCGCGGCGGTGCGTTGACGCTTGAGCGTCTCCAGGGCATGCCCGGTCCCCGGCGCCGAGACGAATTTCGCCGGGCGGGTTTTCCCGGCGAGTCCCAGACAGAGTTTCCAGGTGTCTCCGTCCAGTTCGAAAATTCCCAGCGATGTATTGCCTTTTTCCGGGCCGCTCTCGAACCGCAGGTCGAACGTCTTGGGATTGGCGGATTCGTCGAACTCCACCTTCCCGGAGTACACCGCGCCCATGTTCACGCTTTCGAACCGGTCGCCGCGGACGATGATCTGCGATCCGCCGGGTGGATATTTCTGCCCGTCTATCTCAAGCGAGACGATGTTCCACGCGCCTTGCAATTTCTCGGCATCCGGCTTCATACTTTCTGAGTATCTCAAATGGATAGACTGACCATCTTCGGCCTGTTCGCGGTCACGGCGATGCTGGTGACCTATTCGCTGGAGAAGCGGAGCCCGTGGTTCGTTCTGGCATTTGCCGGCTCCTGCTGGCTCGGATCGGCATACGGGTTTCTACAGGGCGCATGGCCTTTCGGGTTAGTGGAAGCGATTTGGGGGATCGTCGCGGTTCGGCGCTGGTGGCAGGCGCGGCGGTAAGCCATTTCCCCCTACACGCCTGAGAGATTTGCCCCAATCCGATGTCGCCGATGTGGCATGCGCTGTTGAATTCTTCAACAACACGGGGCGGATTGTTGCTAATTCAGACTAACGGACCGTGTGGACCTAATATTGCCTATATCCGGCCAGCATCAAGGAGGTGCCATGCGCCGCTGGTTCCACGACTCCGGACATTTGATCCGCCCGGCACTGGTTCTACTTGCTGCCGTGGCCGTCTTTCTGTTGGTCCGCGCCGCGGTGACGCCGAAGGACTTCGGCAAGTATGGCCACTACCGGCCCGCCGCGCTCACCCTCGTCCGCTCTCATCCGTTGTCTTATGCCGGACAGGAACAGTGTGTCATGTGCCACGACGACCAGGCCTCTGCCCGCAAAGCCGGCAAACATGCCCACGTCGCCTGCGAAGCGTGCCACGGCCCACTGGCGGCGCATGCCAACGACCCGTCCATCCAGCCCAAACTGCCCGATGTGGCCGATCTGTGCCGCCGCTGTCATGAGAAAGACGCGGCCAAACCAAGCGGATTCCCGCAAGTCGTGACCGCGGAACATTCCGGCGGCGCGAAATGCACCGACTGTCACCAGCCGCACAACCCGCACCTATGAGGAGGGAGAACCATATGGATATCAGCCGGCGCGGTTTATTTCAAATTGGCGGTAAGCTTCTCGTGCTGGCGTCGGTAGGCGCCACGCTGGAGCAGATTGTCGGGGCCGAAACCCCCAGCGATGCCTACAAAATGGCGGAGCACTGGTGGGGCATGCTCATCGACATCGACAAGTGCATTGGATGCGGCAACTGCGTGCGCGCCTGTTCCAAAGAGAACCAGGTTCCCAACGGCTACTTCCGCACCTGGGTGGAGCGTTACCAGGTGGAGGAAAATAAACAGCCGGTTGTGGAATCCCCCAACGGCGCCATGGACGGTTTCCCTCCGTTAACCCGCGACGATATCAAGGCTTTCTTCGTGCCCAAGCTCTGCAACCAATGCGCCGATTCGCCGTGCGTTCAGGTCTGCCCCGTCGGCGCCACCTTCGTCAGTCCCGATGGCGTGGTCCTGGTCGACAAGGAGTATTGCCTGGGATGCCGCTATTGCGTGCAGGCCTGTCCTTACGGGTGCCGCTACCTGCATCCGGAGACGGACACGGTCGATAAGTGCACCCTCTGCTACCACCGGATTACGCAAGGGCTGACCACCGCCTGCTGCGAGAATTGCCCCACCCAGGCCCGTCAGTTGGTGGACTTCAAGAACCCCCAGGACCCGGTGCACGAGTTCCTGCGCAAGAACAAGGTGGAAGTGCTGAAACCGTACATGGCCACGCAGGCCAAGGTGTACTACAAAGACCTGGATGGATCGGTGAGATAACCATGGCGATACCCGGCGTAGACGGATTCATGTACCCCAACGAGGTGGAGCTGCAATGGAGTCTCCTGATTGTGCTCTACCCGTACATCACCGGCCTGGTGGCCGGAGCGTTCATCCTGGCCTCGCTGGAGCGCGTCTTCAAGGTGGAAGCCGTACGGCCCACATACCGGCTGGCGCTGCTCACCGCCCTGGCCTTTCTGCTGGTGGCGCCGCTGCCATTGCAGCTTCACCTGGGCCATCCCGAGCGGTCGTTCGAGATGTACCTCACGCCGCACACTTCCTCGGCGATGGCCATGTTCGGATTCGTTTACCTGTGGTATCTCACGGTAGTCCTGCTGCTCGAGATCTGGCTGGAGTACCGCGCCGATATCGTGCGCCTGTCGCGGTCTTCCAAGGGTTTCGCGCGCATCGTGTATCGAGCGCTTACCCTCGGCTCGCAAAACCTGAGCCCCGCATCGCGCATCATTGACGACAAGGTGGGCTACACCGTCACCGTCATCGGCATTCCTTCGGCCTTCCTGCTGCACGGTTACGTGGGCTTCATCTTCGGTTCCATCAAAGCCAATCCATGGTGGTCCACGCCGCTGATGCCCATCGTGTTTCTCTTCTCCGCAATGGTCTCGGGCATCGCCGCGGTTCTGATGCTCTATGTGGTGTCGATGAAGCTCCGGAAGACGCCGATCGATATGCGGTGCCTCGATACCATCGCCAAGTACCTTTTCTACACGTTCCTGATCGATTTCACCCTGGAAATGCTCGACCTGATTCATCGCACCTACGAAGCCGACGAATCCTTCCGCAGCCTGGATTTCATGGTGCACACGCGTCTCCTGTTCTCGCACGTCATCCTGCAGATCTTCCTGGGTACGCTGCTGCCGCTGGCTCTGCTGGCCGCCACCCAGTTGTGGCGATTCACGGAAGCCCGGCGCCGCGTGATGTACGTGACGGCCTGCTGCTGCACGCTGGTGGGCATCTTCGCCATGCGCTGGAACGTGGTGATCGGCGGACAGCTTTTCTCCAAGAGCTTCCTGGGTTATACCAGCTACAAAGTACAGTTCGCCGAGCGCGAAGGTTTGCTGATGGCTATCGCGCTGATGATTCTGCCGTTCGTGATCTTCGTGGTCCTGGTTAAGCTGCTGCCCCCGTGGACAGATCGGAAAACCACGTAGGACAGGGAGGTTGCAATGCCGCAACCCGATTGGCAAGCCCTCGAAGCCGAGGTCCGCGACCTGAACCGGCGCGTGGCTTTTCTGGAACACTGCCTGGGGACTGCCCCGCTCCCGGTCGAAGCCCCGGTGGAACTTCCGGACACCGGCCCACGGTTCGAGACCGCCGGCCTTATCCCGCTTCTGGGACAATCGCTTCTGGGGCTTGCCGGAGCCTACCTGCTCCGCGCTCTTACCGAATCCGGCGCTCTGCCTCACCAGGCCGGCGTAGCCTGCGGCATCCTCTACAGCATGGCCTGGCTGGTGTGGGCCGCGCGCACTCCGTCCTCCCGTAGCGCCGAAACCGCCCTGCGCAGCCTCACCTCCGTGCTGGTGCTCTGCCCGCTGCTATGGGAAGCCACGGTTCGCTTCCATGCGGCGCCCACCGGCGTGACGGGATTTCTGTTGCTGCTTTTCAGCGTATCCGGCCTGGCGGTTTCCTGGCGCAAGGACCTGTTGATCGTCGCCACCATCGCGACTCTCGCCGGATTGGGAACCTCCATCGGCCTGTTGATGGCCACGCACGACGTCATTCCTTTTGCCTCGGTGATCCTGTCGATCGGCGCCGCCGTGGAAGCCTGCGCCTGCCTGGACCATTGGCTGGGGGAACGCTGGATCGCCGCCGGCGCGGCCGATCTCACCGTACTGCTGGCCACCTGGCTGGTCACCAGGGAGCACGGCCTTCCGCCCGGCTACGCGCCGATTTCGACCGCGGCGCTGCTGGCGTGTCTCTCCGCTCTGGTGTCGATCTACCTGGCCAGCACCATCGTGCGCACGCTGGGACGCGGCCGGCGTTTCACCGGCTTCGAGATCGCGCAGTGCGCCGCGGCCATCGCCATCGCAGTGAATGGCGCCGTGCGGCTTTCGGCCCGCGATCCACGCCTGGGTCCCGCCATCGGCGGATTCACCATCCTCAGCGCTGCCGCCTGTTACCTGGTGAGTTTTCGTCTGCTCGACCGGCGCGGCCCGCACGATCGCAATTTCTTCACCTACAGCACTTTCGGACTGCTGCTGGGCCTTGCCGGGACAAGCATTCTGCTCTCCGGCATGGCGCTGCCCGCTGCCTGGGCGGCCGCTGCCGTGGCCGCCATCTGGGCGGGCGGGTTCCACAACCGCCTTACGTTGCAGATTCACGGCGGCGTTTACCTGGTGCTGGCGCTCTTGGGATCTGGTGCGCTCCAACAGGCGACCGCCGCGCTGCTCACCGTCGCCGGGGAACACCAACCCGTGCAAACCGCGACCATCGCCGGGGCTCTTTTGGCGCTGCTGTGCTACGCCATGTCGGTGCGCCACGCCGGCGGACGAAGCGATACCCGAAGTTTTCAGGCGCTGCTTCTGGCGGTGGCCGCAAGCCTGGTCTGGCTGGCTGCCGGGCTTGCCGCCGTCGCCGCGACGGGGGCCTACCACGGCATCTTCGGCGGCGACGCCAATCGAGCCTATTGCGCCACTTTACGCACCACCGTCCTGGCCGGCGGCTCGCTTCTGCTGGCGTGGGCCGGACCCCGCTGGAAGCGTCCGGAACTGGCGCGCCTTGCCTGGCCGCTGGCGTTGTTTGGAGCGTGGCGCCTGGTGATGGCGGACTGGCAACAGGAAGCCAAGGTCGCGTTCCTTCTCTCGTTGATGGCTTACGGAGCGACCCTGATCGCGCTCCCCCGCCTGTGGCGAAGAAGCAGCCATTAGGAAGAGCCTTTCAGAACTCCAATCGCATCTGGAAGGCCACCATCCGGGGCGAGCTGTCGCCGCCCAGTCCGACTCCCAGGAGTCCGGTGGGCGGGGCGGTGGGATAGGTGAGCGCGCCGAATCCGGTCTGGGTCGACGGCTTTCCCGGAATCCCCGCGTACCCCAAAATGGGAAGGCCGAAATTCGGATGGTTCAACCAGTTGAAGAATTGGCCGTCGACGCGCAGTTTCACGTGTTCGGTCAACGGAAACCACTTGGTGAGGTACAAGTCGCTCCAGACGAAATCGGGACCGCGCAGCGCGTTCCGGCCGAGATTGCCGAACTGGCAGGCGCCGGCACAGGCGCCGGTGCTGGGATCCACCGCCGAAACAAACGCGTCCGGATTGAGCCACTGGAGGGCGCCGGGTTGCGTGACGCCCGGAATCGGATTGTGTTGGTACAAGGGTACGCCCGGAACCACGCTGGCATACTGCGGGCCGCTGCCCTGAACGATGCCGTTTCCATTGGCCGAATACGGCGCGCTCAAGACCGAAAATGGGAGCCCGCTATGGAAAAACACGGTGCCGGAAACCTGCCATCCGTTGAGCGCGCCGCCCAGCAGACGATTCCGGAATTTGATCGGTAATTGATAGACATACTGGGCCGTGAAGTTGTGCCGCACATCGTAATCGCAGGGACCGTATTGGCGGCCAAGCTCACCCGGCAGCGGGGACAGCAGGGCTCCGGCCGAGAACGGCAGAAATCCTCCGTTGGAGACCGTGTCCATGCAGCGGCTCCAGGTGTAATTGGCCTGAACCTGAATGCCGTGTCCCAGACGCTTGTCGGCGGTCAACTGGAGCCCGTTATAGTGGCTGTTCGCTCCGGTGCTCAATTGCGTCACGGAGGCGAAACGCGGGTCTGCCGGCTGCCCGTATGGGAACGGCGCGAAGCATCCGGCGCAGACGGTCTGATAGCCATTGACCTGCGTCTGATAGGGCTGGTTGACGGCCCGCGTGCCGACATACTGCGCTCGCAGATTGAGGCCATCGCCCACTTGACGTTCCATCGCCAGACTCCACTGCATGAAGTAAGGTGCGCGGAGTTTGCCGTCCGGCACGGCGGTAATCGAGATGGGCAGAAGACAGGAATCCGGATTCGACAGAGCGGACGCGCAGGAGAGTTGGCCTTTCGCGAAACCGGAGGTGAAGAGCTGGTTAGCGGCTGCTGCCGCATCGATGGCGCTATTGGGAACTCCCGGAGCGATCGCGGTTCCACCAACCGTTCCAAGCAACCCGCCCTGGAACGTATTGGAATAGGGAGGATTGGCTCCCACCAGATCGACGACGCTGCCTGGCAGGAGATCGCTGAACAGGCCAAAACCGCTACGCAGCACCGTGTGCGGCGCCATCTGCCACGCTATGGCGGTTCGAGGCTGTAGAATCGCGAGGGGCGCAGAGGCGAAAATATTCGCCTGCTGCGTCCGAATGACCTGGTTGAGCGGCTGATTCACATCGTGAGAGATGGAATCGAACGACCCGGCAAGGCGCGCGACGTCGTCGTGTGGGTTCAGGGGATTTGAATTGAAAGTGTCTCGGATGCCGAAGGTCCAGGTGACGGTACGAGTCAGTTTCCAAGTGTCCTGCGCGTAGAAATCCAGATTGAGAAAGCGATAAGGTTGCGAATCGGCCAACGGGAAAGTTTCCGACGCCGTCGATGCGACACCGTAGATGAATTGCGGCAGGGTGGTGTAGGTGACCATCGGCACTGCGCCTTCGCCGAAATCATAATCGTTCAGGCGGAAGATCCGGTTGTTGGTTCCGAAGCGGAACTCGTGCGAGCCGACCGTCCAGGCGAGATTGTCGTTGATGAAGAAACGCGTGGCGCGACGCCCTTGCACCCACGTATTGTCGAGCCCACCGAGCGTAGTGAACGGCGCATTCGCGCCACTGCCCTGGAGGACGATGGGAAATGCCTCCAGCGTCTTCTGAAAATCGGCCGGTCCGAACAGGCTCGAATACCACGAGAACGCCGGGTTGAAGTAGTTGACGAGATGCCCGGAGAAGACGTGGGTGTAGCCGGACGCGAATGAGTAGAAGGGTTGGGAAGAGACGGCGTTGAACAGCGGATTGATGGGATCGGTATAGGCATCGGCGAGTCCCGTGTCGGACTGAAACCGGAACCAGGCCATGTTCTTCGGATCGATGTTGTCGTCGATGCGGCCGGTTTGCACCTGCTCGTGATCGTCGCTCGAATGCGAAATGCTCTGCCGGTTCGCGCAGCCGTTGCCGTTGGGCGGATTGCCACCCGCAACGACCCCATCGCCGTTGAATGGGCAGCCGAGAATGGCGAGCGGTGTCCCCGCAGTGTTGCCGTACAGCGAAAAGAGCTTCTGGTAGAAGGGCACAAGCTGCGGGGCCGGCTGATACGCCGATCCGGTTATGGAATCCACTCCGCCGCGCGGCAGTTGCTGCAAGACGTAGTTATCGAAGGCCGGCGTGGGTACGGTGGTGGCGGTGACGATGGGAAGCGCAATCCGGACCCATTCCGAATCGAAGAAGAAAAACAGCTTGTCGTGCCGGATTGGACCGCCCAAACTGCCCCCGAAGTGGTTTACGGTGGAGCGCGGCTTGTGATTTCCGGGCGTAGCGTTAGTAAAGAAATCGGCCGCGTTGAATTTGGAGCCGTTCCAGAGCTGGTAGAGATTTCCCTGAAAGCGGTTGGCGCCCGATTTCGTGACGTAATTCACCTGCGATGCGCCATAGCGGCCCTGATCGACCGAATAGGAAACCGTGTTGACGGTCACCTCCGCGATCGAATTCAATCCAAGCACCAGGTTCGTCGCAAGGCCGCTGTTCAGGTTGGTCAGCGGATCGTTGGTTTCCAGGCCATCGACGATGTAGCCGTTGGCGAGCGAGGGCAGTCCGTTGAACTGGACGTTGCCATAGCCGTTCGTGCCCCCGACGAAATCGTTGCCGCTCCCCGCGGTATTGATGAGAGCGCCGGCGGCAAATTGCAGCGGATAGGTCAGGTCGCCGCCGGGATTTGGCAGGTTTTCGAGGGCCTGGGCGGTCAGGGTGGTCGACGTATTGGGATTCTCCGGGTTGATCAGCGGGGCTTGCTCCTGCACCACGATGCTTGCGTTGGCGGACGCGATGTTCAGCTTGAAATCGATGGTCTGCTTTTGCCCCAGACCGGCCGATACGGCGTTGTTCTGTTGCCCTTCAAAGCGGTCCGCTTCGGCCTTCACGGAGTAGATTCCGGGTTTGAGTTGGGGAAAGCTGAAGCGGCCGTCATCGCCGGTTTTCACGGTCCGCTTCAGGCCATTTTCGACGCTGACGATGGTCACGGTCGCGCCTGAAATGGGCTGGCCCGCCGGATCGGCGACCGAGCCCACAATTGCGCTGGTGGTCTCGCCCTGGGCGATCGCCGGAATGCGCGCCGCCAAAAGGATCAGGCCGGCGAGCCATAATTTAGGCATGCCTAAATCGTAAAGGCTCCGCCTTCCTCGCGTCAAGGGTATTCTGATATTTAGTGAAATCGAAAATCCATTCGCCATCCAGCACCGAGTCTGTCGACGACTATCTGAAGGCCATCCTGGAACTGGCCGGCCCCGAGGAAGAACGCGTAACCGGCAACAGCCTGGCGCAGCACCTGGGGATCCGCGCGGCATCCGTAACCGGAATGCTCCAGAAGCTGGCGGCGCAAAAGCCGTCGTTCGTGAAGTACGAGAAGCACCGCGGCGTGAGTTTGACGGCGACCGGGAAGATGCGCGCCTTGGAAGTGCTTCGCCACCACCGCTTGCTGGAGCGGTTCCTTCACGATTTCCTGGACTATTCGTGGGACGAAGTCCACGACGAGGCGGAACGGCTGGAACATTTCATTTCGGAGAAACTGGAAGACCGGATCGCCGCGAAATTAGGCGATCCTGAAACCGATCCGCACGGCCACCCGATTCCCGAACGGAATGGGGTGCTGCCGCCCCGGCAGGAGGTGCGGTTGAGCGCATGGGCCTGTGGCATACCCGCGATGGTCAGCAGCGTGTCGGACCGCGATCCCTCGATTCTTCGCGAGATGACGCGTCTGGGCGTGAAGCCGGGAGTCGCCATCCTCGTGGAAGCGGGTACCCGGACCGCCTCTCTCCGGGTCCGGATCGGCGATGGAGCGGAGCGGGTGCGCTTGAACCAAAACCTGGCCTCGGGGATCTTCGTAACGGCCGCTCACGTTACTTCACCAGGATCTTGATGTTCTTGAACCAGGCGTCGTCCCCGTGGTTTTGCAGTGAGATGTTGCACTGCGCGCGCGGCTGATTCACCAACAGCGCGTAGACCGGCGAATCCGTGCCCCAGCGCGTCTTCATATTCTCCGCCACCGCCGGCGATTTCAGACTGGTTTCCACCACCTTCTCGCCGTTCAGCCAATGCTCCACCCGGTCGCCTTTCACCACCAGCAGCGAATGATTGAACTCGCCGACCGGCAGGGTGACGTCCTTGGATGCTGCCTCTACGTCATAGAGAGCAGCCGTGCGGTGCTTGGGACCGTGAGCGACGGCGTCCGGATTGGTGGCGTTATCGGTGATCTGGTACTCGAAGCCGATGACGTAATCCTGCCCCTTGCCGGGACGCGGTGCGCGGGGCGCCAACAGCGCCGCCTTTACGCGGTCTTCGAACTTACCAGTTCCATCGGGGATAAAGAGATGGTCTTGAATCCGGTACTTCACCCCGCTATTGCCGGCCTTCGAAATCTTCCAGTCGAACTGCAATTCGAAATCGCCGAACGTATCGCTGGTGAAGAGGTCTTCCAGAATTTTGGCATGCGGGACGGCCTTCAGGCAGCCATTTTCGATGACGAACGAGTCTCCCGGCGGAGTGCGCTTCGCAGGGTCCTGCCACCCGGCATAGGTGCGGCCATCGAACAGAAGCCGCCAGCCGGCGGATTTCTCTTCGGATGTCAATTGGTTGTCCGCGGTCCATGCTACTTGGGAGAACGCCAAGGCGGCCAACCCGATCGATTTCCACATGGTTCTATTCTCCCACGTTAGGGAGTGTACCTAACCAATGTTAGGGTAGACCTGACTGGCGCGGCACATCAGAATGAAATCCAAACATGTTCCTGAATCTTCGCAGAGACTTCCCGGTCCCGTCGATGGCCACCTTCTTTTCGTTGCAGGCTCTGGATGTGCTGACCACCCTGATCGGTCTGCGCCTGGGGGCGTCGGAAGCCAGCGTCTTCGTGGGCCGCGTGATGCAACTGGGCCCCGTGTCCGGCCTGCTCATTTCCAAGATCTTCGCCGTGATTCTGGCCGGCGCCGCGCTAGGGTTCCACCGTCCGCGCGTCATTGTCTTCCTGAACTATTGGTTCGCCGTGCTCATTACGTGGAACCTGATCATGATCGTCGCCTCCGTGACGCGAGGACGATAGAAGTGGGGCTCTCTAGCGCGATTCGGCCACGTTGAAGCCTTCCACTACCGCCGTCGGCCGTTCGCCGCGGGTATCGGCATTGGCTAACTCCGTGCGGATGGTGCGACGCTCGCCGGGCATCAGGGCGACGTAATTGTCGCTATAGATGGCGGGCAGGATGCGATCGCCCGATTGCTCGCGCACCGCCTTCACCCGCACCATCAGAGCGGGCTTGTCCGAGGTGTTGTGCAATTCGGTGGTCAGCACCCATCGTCCGGCCTGGAGCGCCACGCGCGTGGAGGATTCCACTTTCACCTTGGGCAAATCGCGGATCGCCTTGAAGTTGCCCTCCTCGGCGCCGCGCATGTAAAAATTCTCCGACACCACTTCGCCCGGCCGCGAGAGCTTCAGACGGACGAAGTGTACCGGCGTCAGGCCGGCCGGATATTCCACGGCGATGGGCGACTCGGTGCTGTCCTCGGCACTGTCGAGCGGCGCGCTCTTCTCCCACTTCACCACGCCATCCATAGTGAGGATCTCTACCTTCGCGGTGAGACCTCGCACAGTGCCGGCGCTGTAATTCACCACCTCCACCCGGTCGGTCACCGGATTCCACTGGATGTGCAGCGGCTCCGACGCCTTCTTGGAGCCGAAATAGGCGGCGCTGGGGTCGAAATAGTAGTCGTAGGTCTGCCAGACGAACGACGGCCACGTGGGATGGCTCATCCAGATCAGCAGGCCCATGCGGTACTTGCTCTGCGCTTCGAACATGGCGCGGTAGCCATCGTAGTTGACGAACTGCGCCAGTTCCACCCAATCGGCGAGGTTGTCGGCGCCGCCGTAGCCGTTCTTGACGATGTCGCGGAAAGATGCGCCGCCTTGCGCGCCGTTCGACGAGAAATCGTGGATGCCCCATACGGCGGCCTGCGGCCACTGGTCCGGCTCGGCCATCATCTGCTTCACGCTCGCCAGCGTGGGGATGTTGGGCATTCCCATTTCGCTATGGAATTTCGGCGTAGCGCGCTGCGCGAAGTACTGTTTCACCGCCTGGGCGCGATACGGCCCGTGGCCGCTGACCACGTCGTCCGCGGAACTGGGGATGTAGTGGATTCCGGGATGGAGCGCGGCCAGCAACTGGCGCAGGCCGTCCTCGATGGGCTTGGGCGGATAGCCTTCGTTGCGGCCGCAATACAGGCCCAGCGAGGCGTGACTGCGTATGCGCTGAATGAAATCGCGGGCATTGCGCAGGAACATATCTGGGTCGTCGGGATTGGGACCGTCGGCGGGATTAGCCAGCCAGAAATCCTGCCACACCACGATGCCGTGCCGGTCGCAGGCGTCGAAGAAGGCATCGTCGCCGGTTTGACCCACCCAGTTGCGGATCATGGTGAAGTGCATGTCCTGGTGGTAGCGTACGGCCGCATCGTACTCGCGCGCGCGGTAGCGCAGCATGGATTCGGGAAAGCCCCAATTGCCGCCGCGCGGGATGAAGCGCCGGCCGTTGACCCAGATTCTCAGCGCGCCAGAATCCTCGCTGTATGTGAACTGGCGGACGCCGGCCTGGAACCGCGTTTCGTCCGATACGCGGGCTCCGGCGGTTTCGAAACGAAGTTCCACGGGGTAGAGATCCGGCGCGCCGTAACCGGCCGGCCACCATAGTTTGGGATGGTCGAGGCGCAGCGCGGGTGTGTTCGAGGGATCCAGCCGCACGGTCTTGGACGCGCCGGCTTCCACCGTCACCGGAATCGAGAATTCGATGGTTCCGAAGCGGCCGCGCAGCACGCCCGCGACGGCGCCGGCAGTGACGTTGCGCAAAGTGGCTTCAAGCGCGATGTCCGCGCTAGAGGTGTTGGGCAGGGGCAGGGTGGAGGTGGCGTACGGGTTTTCGATCGAGACCGGCCCGCTGGTGGTAAGCGACACGTCGCTCCAGATGCCGGTGTTGCGGCCGCGAATGGTGGGGATCCAGTCCCAACCCACGGACGCATGATAGGTGGGGTTGTCGGCCCCTAAGGCGCCGCCGTTCTTGTCGGGACTTTCGGCCGTCTTTTCATGCACGCTGCCCGGCGTAGCGTTCTTCCGAACGAGTACGGCAATGGCGTTGGAGCCGGGCTTCAGAAGGCTGGTGACGTCGAAGCGTCCGCGAATGAATCCGCCATCGATGCGGCCCAGCGGCTGGCCGTTGCAAAACACTTCCGCCTTCCAGTTGATGCCGTTGAAATTGAGCCAGGCGTGCCGGCCGGGCGCGAGGCGCGGCGCGACGAACTCGTCGCGATACCAGAAATCGGCATAAAAGAAGGAGTCCGAGATCATCATCTGGTTGTCGCCGAAGTTTGGGTCGGGAAGCGCTCCGGCGTTCCAGTAGCTGGAGAGAGTGGTGGCGGGCACGGTGGCCACCAACCAGCCCTGGTCGGCGAAACCGGGCTGCGACAGTTCCGTGCCGGAGGCGGTGACTTCGGAATCGCGCGCCACGCGCCAGCCGCCGCCGGAGAGTGGGAGATTGCCATTTGTGTCCGCCGCGGGAGCGGGTTTGGGATGCGCCACCGGGCCGCCGCGGCCGAACACTTCCATTTCGCTCAGGATGTAGCCCCGTGGCGATGCCGGCCGCGACATCAGCAGGCGGACGTAACGGGCATGCTCCGGCTGCGCCAGTTTCACATCGTCGACAAGCGACGTCGATGGCGCTATCGCCTGGATTGTGTGCCAGGTCTTGGCGTCGTCGGATGCCTGGATCTCGGCTTCGGCCGCCCGCCAGATCCAGGTGAGCCCCACGCGGTCAAACGTGCAGACTGCGCCCAGATCCACGTAGATCCACTCGACGCCCGCGCCGGCGCTCTTCCACGCGCTGGTGAAGGAATACGGTCCGCCCGCCTCCACGCGCAGACCCTTATTGGAAAGCGCCAGTTCGCCCACGTTCCAGCGGGAGACGCTGGGCGCGTCCAGCTCCACGCGATAGAAACGCGCGTGGGCGGCGGGCGCGAGCGCCACGGACGGTTTGAATTCCCGAGCGGGGCGATCGGGTCCTTCGGTACGGCCCAATTCCTTCCACGATTGGCCGTCGCCGGAACCGGAAACCACCATCGACCACTTTTCGGGTTGCCGCGCGCCGACGGTCACTTGCGCCCAAAGGTCCAGGCGATCTACTTCGAGCGGCGCATCACCCCCGGCCAGTTCAATTTGGATCCACACCCGCGAACCCGTCAGGCTGACGGTGGTGATGTTGTTGTGGTCCAGCAGGTAGTCGCGCTCATTCTTCCTGGCGATGCCGGCGCTGGTGGAGACCGAGACCCAGCGGGGCAGGCTGGCGTTCTTGATTCCGTCGGTGACCAACTGGGCGGTCAGGTTGTAATCGTAGCTGCTGGAATGGAACGCGGGACGCCGCAGCGCCAGGTTGCGGTAGGCGGCAACGTCCGGAACCAGCGAGGGCGCGAAATCCTCGCGCGGATCGCCCGGGTAGATCCCCACTCCGCGCGTGGACGGCTGAGCGTGCAGCCAGGCTGTCGCCAGGATTCCGGCGAACGCCGCGAAGGAGAGTAGATGCCGCAACATCACGGGTGCAATTTTAGCAGTAAGCCCGGACGGGGAGCGGACAGTACTTGCGGTGCTTCATTTCCCCGGTAAAGCCGGTAAAGCCGGTGGAGCGGGTGGAGCTGGAGGCTTCGGCAGCACCGGCGTGTAGCCGGGAGGAATCTGAAATAGGGCGGGGCTCGGCTCGGCGCTCTGCGCTGCATTGCAATAACAGGTTTGCTGTCCAAACGCGCCGGTCACTTTGGTGAGCACCGGAAGCCCGAGTTTGGTGCTGGTCCAGACGTCGGCGACCGTCGGTATCTGCGGCGGTTTTGGGGCCTGCGGCATTCCGGGTATCTGCGGCGCCTGCGGCATGCCAGGTACTTGCGGGGCTTGAGGCATCTTCGGCGCCTGCGGAACCTGGGGCGGCGTGGGCGGTTGAATGGTGTACCGTACGCCATCCACCGGATGGCCGTCGATGAGGCTCTTCCCCAGACTCTGGGCCGACACGGGCGGCATGGCGGGAGGTTTGAAGGAGGGTACTGCGGGGGCCAATTGGGGCATCCCCGGAATTTGCGGCGCGGCCGGGAGTGGCACGAGGGTGGCGGTCATCTTCAGGTGATCGAGCACCAAGGCCTGGAGCGCTTTGGGATTGGTGATGACCGAGATTGAGCCGGTATCGATCCGCATTTGCCCGGCGCTCGACCGGATCATTTGCGAGGCCGATTGTTGCGGAGCGCTAGCCCCGGCAAATTGAGTTGTGGTCTGGCATTGGGCGCAGGCAGGCAGTTGCGGCGGGGCTGGAGGCGTCGGCGACACAGCAACAAGAGCATATCATGGGCGGCGGCCGGCGGCGCCGCTTCCGGTGAGAATCGGTACTAGCGGGGCGTCCTCAGCTTGCTTCCGCTCACGAATGTCTCCGGAGAACAAGGTGAGCACCCAACACCCATGCCAACCGAGCCGCGCCATGTACGGGTAACCTTAGAACTCCCTGGACGCCCAGCCATCGACATTCGTATGATGCCGGCGATCAAACCGGGGGCTAGGGCATCGCCGCGACGCGGGGCCAACCGTTGTCCCAAAGCATGGTGGAGATCTGCAGTTGCGATCGGCCCGTTTTCGCGTCGTACGCGTGGAAGATCAGGAAATCGGTTTTCCCATCGCGAAAGGCGGCTTCATGGCCGGCGCCGTGCCAGTTCGCTGTAGCGGCGGACACCACCGGCGTGCCAGCTCCTTCGGTCATGGGATTGCCCTTCGTGTCCAGGTACGGTCCCACAATTTTCTTCGAGCGCCCCACCACCACGTTGTAGTCGCTGCGGACGCCGCGGCAACAAAAATCGAAAGAGACGAACAAGTACCAATAATCGCCATGGCGAAAGATGAAGGGCGCTTCCACTGCGCCTTCCACAGGCGGCGTAACGTGAGGTTTCAGGCGCGGACGGCTGCAAAGCGAATACAGGGTGGTGTCTGCGCTTGAGAGCTTCCCGGTTTTGGGGTCGATGCGCTTCATCTCGATCCCTCCCCAAAAACTTCCCCAGTTCAGCCAAACGTGCTTCTTATCCTCGATCACCAGGTTCGGATCGATCGCATTGAAATCGTCCACTCCGCTCTTGGACCGCACGACCATCCCTTCGTCCACCCACTTGTATTTCGGACTCTTGGGGTCGAGCGTCTCATTCGTGGCCAGCCCTATTGCGGAATCGTTCACGCCGAAAGAAGAAACCGCATAATACAGGTGGTACGCGCCATTGAAGTAGGAAATGTCGGGCGCCCAGGCATCGCGGGCCTTGGGGATCTCGGTGGCCACCCAATCGGGCAGCTTCTCGAAGACCGCGCCCGCGAGATCCCAGTGGTGCAAATCGGTGGAGGTTCGAATGGGAATGATTCCTCTTCCGCCAGGAACCCGTCCGGTGCAGAAAATGTAGTAGGCGCCGCCTTCTTTCATGATCACGGGGTCGTGAACGCCCAGGTCCCCATCTAACTTATAGAGTTCGGGCTCGCGGGAATCGGCAATCCCGTGGGTCGCGATTCCCGCCCCAACAGCGATAGCCAGTGCGCCATAGAGTACGGCCGTTCGAGATCGCACTTATTTCGCTTTCATTTCCAGGACATTGATGGAATAGGGAGGGAATGTGCGTGTGAAGTTAGCGCTCAATCCGTCCACCTTCGACGTGACCGGAACGATCTTGGTCGGTTCGGTAATCGAGTTTGTGTCGCTGGGGCCGCTGCCGCTCATGGTGACGATTTGCCCGCCGGGCTCGACGGCCGTCACTCCGCTCAGCGCAATGTGTACGGCTTGTGGCGTGCCGCCCCGGTTTACGACTTTCACGTAAACCGTTCCGGTCTTGCTGTCGCGGGTGGCATCGAAGAACAGCAAGGGAACCTGCATCGGCATCGGCGGTTGTTGCAGTCCCGCCGGTTGTCCGCCCCGGCCACCGCGCCCTCCACCACCTTGCGGCGGCTGAACTTGGGGTGTTCCGGCTGCGCCGGCGGCTGGTTGCGGCGGTGGACCAAATCCGCGCCCGGCCGGCGGCTGCCATTCCTTAGTGGGGACGCCCGACGCTGTCAACGGAACCACATTGTCGCCGTGATATCCGCTGAACATTTTCTGTGCGTAATACGTCGGCGAGCCGTAACTGGTGAGTGTGTCGTAACCGATCATGTCCGTGACCCACTGCATGCCGCCCTTGTTTACATTGACGAAAAGGGGCGCATAGGACGCCATCACGATGAGATCCGAGTTCCGTTCCATGCCGGTCATCCATGCCGCATCGCCCAAGGCAGCGCCCAGCGTTGGAGTCGGATCGCCCACGCGCGTGGCCCATTCGCCGACGAACACCGTTTGTCCGGTACGGCGGCGCGTGTCGTAATCGTTGGAGTGAAACGCCATCTCTTCTTCCGAGCGGCGGTAATAGTGTTCGTCGATCACGTCGGCGGCGCGAGTGTTTACGGCAGTGGTCGCGATCAGCTTGAGTTGCGGATACTTCGACTTGATCGCGTCGAAGAACTGGGCAAACCGCGTCTCATAGCTGCCCACTTGCCGATCGGCATTATCCTCATTGCCGATCTCGACGTATTCGAGCGGGAACGGCGCCGGGTGTCCGTCTTTTGCGCGTCGCGCGCCCCATGTCGTGCTCGCATCTCCCGTCACATATTCGATCTCGTCGAGCGCTTCTTTTACAAAAGGCTCCAACTCCGGGAAGGACGTGAACCGCGCCCCGTTACGCAGCGAGTAGCCGGCATAGACGCCGAGCACGGGTTGCATATGCAGGTCTTCGCACCACTCCAGGAATTCCAGAAGCCCCATGCCGTCCGACGACCAGTATCTCCAGGCGTCGTCCATGTGTCCGGGCCGCTGCGAGATATCGCCGATGGTCTTTTTCCAATCGAAGCGCGTGCCCACCGTGTTTCCTTCCAGATAATTGCCGCCGGGAAAACGGAGGAAGGCCGGCTTCATGTCGGCGAGAAGTTGCATGATGTCTTTCCGGTTGCCGTCCGGCCGATTGTTGAATGTTGGTGGAAAGAGCGAAACCATATTGAACCAAACGGTCCCTGGGCTGCCGGTCGAAATCACCAGGCGGGTGTCCGCGGCCGGTCCGGCCTTCCCCGTGGTCAAAGTCGCTTCATACTTCTTCCACTCCTGGGTGACATGTCCGACTTGTGCGGTGGCGTGAACCGTGCCGCCATCGGTGCTGACGATTGCGACGGTGAGCGGCCCGGTGAAACCCGGCGCGGCTTTGGCGTAAAAGGAAGCGCGATACGGCGTGTTGGGCCTCACCGGTATGCCCCAGAATCCATCGTTGGCGATGCCCACGCGCTGCGCTCCGGAGGCCTCGGTCACGGTAAGCTTGAGGCTGGCAGGGACGGCATCGTTGAGGGGCTGGCCGGTGTCGAGGGATATGGATCCGGCGCCGCCTCGCTCTTGAACGAGTTGCCAGTGCACCGCATCTTTGGCATCTTCCTTGAAGTTGCGATTGCGAACCAGTTCGCCGTACAGGCCGCCATCATAGGAATAATTGATCTCTTCCGTCATCAGCCCATACAGCATCGGGCTGACGTGGGAAGCCACCTGGTCCGCCTTGATTTGGATCTCAACGGCGCTGGCGGGCTGGGCCTGTGCCGCGGTTGGCGCGGCGAACAAGAAGCCAAAGGCCGCGGGTAAGAAAGCTTGCACGATTCCGGTCTTGATAAACATACCTTCCGATCTCCATGGCTTGATTCCCAGGCATCGCGGCGCACGAACGCAGTGCATTCGGCAACCAAGCAGGGTAATCATACTGCGTTCGGAGGAATCGTGCAAGCGCTTTCACGATTTTGTCACGGTGCTTGCTTTCACGGTGGTGTGCTCGCGGTGTTGTCGCGATGTAGCCGCATCGGGCGTTACGAGATGAATCCTAGCCGCTGGCCAGGCGGTATGCTGGGAACACCGTTATGGACATCACCCGCCGCGAACTGATTCTCTCTTCAGGCGCACTCGCCGCCGGAGCTCTGCTGGCCGCGCCGCCGGACGCTCCCTGGCATCAGAAAGTCCGCCGTGTCGGCCAGGTCAACATGACCGAGCACGACGTAGTCGATCTCAACATCCCGGAATGGGCCGATTATTGGGCCTCAGCCAAGGCCGATGCGGTGCTGGTCAGCGTCACCGGCATTCTGGCCTATTACCCCAGTAAGGTGCCCTTTCACCGGCATTGCCAGAATCTCGGCAATCGCGATTTCTTCAGTGAGTGTTTCGCCGCCGCCAAGAAGCGCGACATTCGCGTGGTGGCGCGTATGAGCCCCGATCTGCAATGGGAAGACGCCGTCAAAGCCCACCCCGAGTGGTTTGAGCGCGACGAGCAGGGCAACCCCCGCAAACACACCGAGGACCCTCGCCTCTTCCGCACCTGCATGTTCGGCACGTACTTCACCGATTTCATGCCCGCTCTCATGCGCGAAGTCAACTCCCTCTACGACGTCGATGGCCACTACACCAATGCCTGGCCGCCGCTGGGGCGCCTCACTGCCTGCTACTGCGACAACTGCCGCCGTCTCGGCCGGCCCGGGACCCCGGAATACTGGGACCAATTCAACCAGCGCGTTCTGTATCTCTGGAAGCTTTACGACAGCATCGCCAAAGAGAAGCGGGCCGACGGCCTCTTTTACGGCAATCTCGGCGGCAGCGTCCGCTGCACCGCGAATCTCTACGCTCTCGCCCAGGTCTGCAACTGGTTCAACTGCGACAACCAGGGCCGCGGCGGCGACGATACGCCCATCTGGGGCTGCGCCCAACAGGGACGTGTCTGCTCCGCCGTCATGAAGGGCCGCACCACCACCAATGTGACCGGCGGCTGGTCCACCGGCGCCGTGCGCTGGCGCAACGCGGCTAAATCGCCCGCCGAAGAGACCCTGTGGTTCGATCAGACGGTGGCGAGCGGCATGGTCATCTGGTATTCCTTCATCGGCGGCGAAACCGGAATGGGCGAAGACCACCGCTGGCAGGCCCCCGGCCGCGACTATTTCAACTGGATGGCGCGCCACGACCGGCACTTCACCTACAAACGCTCCATCGCCAACCTGGGCGTGGTCATGGGACAGCGGACGCATCTCTTCTATCGCCCGCCTTCGCCATCCGCCAACACCCAGCAGTCCCTGGACGGCCTCTACTCCGCGCTGCTCGAAGGCCGTTTTCTCTTCGACTTCTTGCACGAAGACGATCTCGCGCCCGAGACGCTGCGGAAATACTCCGCCATCCTGCTGCCCAATATCGCCCTTCTGAGCGACCGGCAGTGCGCCCAGTTGCGCGCCTATGTCGAATCCGGCGGATCGCTGATGGCCACCTTCGAAACCAGCCTATACGACGAACGCAACCAGCGGCGCGCCGAGTTCGGCTTGGCCGACGTCTTCGGTATCCGGAAAGCGGGGGAAGTGAAGGGCACCCTGGGTAATGCTTTTTACGCGCGGATTGAGCGCCGGCATGAGATCCTCGACGGCTTCACCGGCACCAACTGGATTCCCGGCGCCGAGTTCCGCCTGCCCGTCGATCCCGTCGAGAACCCAGTGCTCTCGGTGGTGCCCGGCTACGTTGCCTATCCGCCCGAGCTGTCTTATCCGCCCGTACCTCGAACTGACGAACCCGCCGTCGTAGTTCGCGAGAAAGGCAGGAGCCGGTTGATTTATTTTCCGGGCGACGTGGAACGTACTCTCTGGCGCTCCGGCCACACCGATCTGTCCCGCCTGCTGCGGAACTCCATCCGCTGGCTGCTGCGGGGCGAATCGCCGGTTGCCATTTCCGGACGCGGCGTGGTGGAATCGTTCGCCTGGGAGACCGAACCGGGCTTCGCCCTCCATCTTCTGAATTACACCAACCCCAACATGCACCGCGGCTGGGTGCGCGAGTACTACGAAATCGGCGAACAGAAGGTTCGGATGGAACTTCCGCCCGGTCGCACGGTGAAGCGCGTCGACTTGCTGCGCGCAGAATCCGGTATCCCCTTCAGCCAGACGGGGTCCGTCGTCGAGTTCACCATTCCGAAAGTGGTCGACTACGAAGTAGCCGCGCTCGAAACCGAATAATCCGCGCAGTTAGAGCGTGGCCACTAGGTGCGGGATCTGGCCGATGGGCTGGCCGGCCCCGACGCCGATCTGAACCTGGCCCTTGGGCAGAACGTCTTCACCGATCGTGAATTCCACGGTTCGCGTCTCGCCGGGGCGCAGATGGACCCGCTGAAATCCGCGGAGTTGCCGGATCGCATCGCCGGCTGCCCCGGCGCCGCTTACATACAGTTGCACCACCTCATCGCCCTCGCGCGCGGAACTATTCTTCACGTGTACCGAGACGGTGGCGCCTTTCGGGGTTCGCTTTGCGCCGAGCGCGGAATACTGAAACGTGGAATAGCTAAGCCCAAAGCCGAAGCTGTAGAGGGCGTCGCCGCTGAAGTAGCGATAGGTGCGGCCCTTCATGGCATAATCTTCGAACGGCGGGAGTTGGTCGACGCCCTTATAAAAGGTCACGGGAAGGCGGCCGGCGGGGTTGTTGACTCCGGCGATGGTTTGGGCGACCGCGGTACCCAACTCTTCGCCGCCGTACCAGGCTTCCATCAAAGCGGCTGCGTGGGCTGCCGCGTAATTTGCGGAGATGGCGCTGCCGCTGGTGAGGACCACTACGACCGGCTTGCCTGTGGCGATGGCCGCCTCTACCAGGCTTTCTTGCGGTGCGGGAAGGTCGAGACTGGTTCGATCGCCGCCCAGAAAACCGGGGCTTTCGAATCCGCGCATTTCTTCGCCCTCAAGATTCGCACTCAAGCCGACGAATGCCAACACGACGTCGGCATCCTTGGCGATCTTCACGGCGTCGGCCAGCAGCGGCTCCGCGGGTGGAACCCACATCAGTTGCGCACCGCCCGCGGTTCCCGTCTGCCTGAGCTCTACGCGCAACGAGTACTTATGCCCTGCCTCCATGCGAACATGCGCTTCCGGGATGCGCCGCACACCTGGGCCCGCAGGCGCTCCCCGTCCTGGCGCGGGGGGAATACCGAAGTCCAGTTCCTTGTCGTCGAGGAACACCCGCACGGGCGCGGCGAGCCGGGCGGATCCCGCGCCCCGCGTGCCGAAAATGTACTCGCCGGAGTACGGGGCCGTGAGCGCGCCAGTCCAGCGAACGGAGTAACCCTGGCGGGGAATAGCGGCGGCCACCGCCGGATCGTCCATGTCCGACTGAAAATACACGCGAGGCTCTACCCGTCCAAGCTTGGGTTGTCCCTCCAGATTGGGATTGTCAAAGTACTCGGTGCGAAGTCCATGGCCCGCGCCATCGGGCGGCGCCAGGACATCGGACGGTATGAGCGATTGCGAAGTCGCGGTGTACGTGGCGCCCAATGCGTAGCTCACCTGCACCTTTCCGGCAAACTGGTGTTGGATGCCCTCGAGAGGGGTTACCTGTTTTGAGGAAATCCCGTGATAGTTCCCGAGGAGCGCGTCCGGATCGTCCGCTGAGGGGCCAATCACCGCGATCTTGTGCACGGAGGACTTGAGCGGCAGCGTCTGGCCTTCGTTCTTCAGCAGCACGATGGCCTTGCGCTCGGCTTCGAGCGCCAGCTTGCGGTGTTCGGCCGAGTCGTTCTCCGACATCGGTATCTTCGAGAACGGCACGCGCTCCGGCGGATCGAACATGCCCAGCCGGAACCGCGCAACGAACAGCCGTTCCACGGAGCGGTTGATTTCCGCCTCGGTGATCTTGCCGGCCTTTACTTCGTCGACCAGGGTTCGATACTCACTGCCGCACGTCAGGTCCGTGCCGGCTTTGACCGCGGCGACGGCGCCTTCACCCACCGTGGGAGCGAACTTGTGGTTCTGGGAGATGTCGTTCACCGCGCCGCAATCGCTGACCACGTAGCCCTGGAATCCCCACTGCTCGCGCAGACGCTTTTGGAGCAAATCGGGGCTGGCGCAACCCGGCAGGCCGTTCACGCTGTTGTAGACGCACATGATGGAATCGGCCTTGCCCTCCACTATGGCGGCGCGGAAGGCCGGCAGGTAGGTATCCACCATATCCCGCTCGGTGGCCTTGGCGTCGAACACGTGGCGGAGCGGCTCCGGTCCACTGTGAACGGCGTAGTGCTTGGGCGTGGAGACTACTTTGAGGTACTTGGGGTCGTTCCCCTGCATACCGGTAACGAAGGCGACGCCCATGCGGGCGGTCAGAAAGGGATCCTCGCCGTAAGTTTCCTGTCCGCGCCCCCAGCGCGGATCGCGAAAGATATTGATGTTGGGCGACCAGTAGGTTAAACCGCCATTGCGGCTTTGTCCGCCAATGTTGACCGGGGGCCCGGCGGCCGCGGGGGTGGCGCCCGCGGCGGTCCGGCGTTGAAACTCGTTCCATTTTGCACGAGCCTCCGTGGATATGGTGTCGGCGACGCGATGCATCAGATCCGTATCCCAAGTTGCCGCCAGACCGATGGCCTGCGGGAAAACCGTGGCGCGTCCCTGCGCGACGCCATGCAGGGCCTCGCTCCACCAATTGTACTCGGGGATTTTCAAGCGCGGGATTGCGGGCGCTGCGTTCTGCATCTGCAGAACCTTCTCCTCGAGTGTCATGCGCGAAACTACGTCCGCGGCGCGCCGCTCCGGCGTGAGATCCGGATTCAGATAGGGCGCATCTTTGGCCAAATGATCAGCGGCCGATTGACCGAACGATTGAGCGGCCAATAACAACAAGAATGCAGTAGATAGAGTTTTTGCCACGTCAAACCTCGCAGCCGGATCAAGCATACCACCGGTCTCGTGTAAGCGGTAACAATCGACCTGCGATGAGCGATACTAACGGAGTGCGGGCCAGCCGATCGCCAACCGTCAGACTTCTGACCGGCATGGCCGTGACTCTCACGGCTGTGGTGGGATATTCCGTGTACACCATCGATCAGTTGCGCGGCTTGCGGCAAATCCAGGCGCAGACCATCGACCGCAACCGCACGAACTCCTTGCTGTTACTTCGTATCCAAAACAATCTGAATTCGGTGGCGTTGAGCATTCGGGATATGCTCGACGCCATCGAGCCCTATCCGTTAGGTGCATGGCAGGGCCAGTTGCGGCGCATTCGGGCGGATCTGGAGGACGCCATGATACGCGAAGAAGCGTCGTCGCCGGCCTCTCGGAGCGCGGCCCAGCGCGGCTACTTATCCAGTTCCATGACCCAATTCTGGGACGCTCTGGATCGCATCTTCGATTTGGCGCGAAACGGCGACGAAAAAGAGGCGCGTGCTCAAATCCGTTTGTCGCTTCAGGCGCGCCAAGCCGCCTTGAGTTCCGCCGTCGCCCGGCTGCTGGTTCAGAACAATGAGATCGATCAGCAGGCCTCCGCAAGGACGCAGGAGATCTATGCCCGGGTCCAGCGCAACGTCTCTCTGTTTCTGACCGGCGTGCTTCTGCTGGTTCTGGCCACCAGCCTGTACCTGGTGCACTATAATAGGCGGATGTTCCAGCAGGTAGCGGCGCTTTCCGAGCGCCGCAGCGAACTTGCGCAACAATTGATCTCCATTCAGGAAAATACGTTCCGGTATATTTCGCGCGAGCTTCACGACGAGTTCGGGCAGATTCTGACAGCGATGGGCGCCATGCTGCAAAGGATCAACCGGCGAGCCTCCGCCCCCGAGATGCCCTTTCGCGACGACTTGCGGGAGGTGCAGGAAATCGTGCAGTCCGCGCTGGACAAGGTCCGAACCCTTTCCCAGGCGCTCCATCCCGCGATTCTGGAAGAAGCCGGTTTGGAAGCCGCACTGAAGACCCATCTTCCAGTATTTGAAAAGCAGACTGGGATCGAGATCCGATACGAGGCGCTAGGCACGGCGGCGCCGCTCGATCGGAGCATCGCCATCCACGTGTTCCGGGTCCTGCAGGAGGCGCTGAACAATGTTGCGCGGCATTCGAAATCCACACGCGCCGCGGTTCGCCTGCGATACCAGCCCGATGAGGTCGTACTCGAAGTGGAAGACCGCGGTGTCGGGTTTGGAAACCGCGGGGAGTCCCACGGCATGGGCTTGGTCTCCATGCGCGAGCGGGCCGGTCTGGTGCACGGCCGGCTTGAGCTGCTGGATCGGGATGGAGGTGGTGCTTTGGTCCGGCTTACCGTTCCGCTAACGCCGGAGGAGACGCGTGTCGAAGCCTAAGATTTCCGTTCTTCTGGTGGAAGACCATCACCTGGTGCGGCTCGGCTTTCGACGCATGCTCGAAGATGAGCCGGATATTCAGGTGGTGGGCGAAGCCGGCGATGGCGCGGAAGCCGTCGAAAAAGCGGCCGAACTGCATCCCGCGGTGGTGGTGATGGACTACGCGTTGCCCAGCATGAATGGCGCGGTGGCCGCGCGCCGGATTCTGAAGTCCGCCCCGGAAACGGCGGTGCTGATGCTGAGCATGCACTCCGACCTCAATTACGTCCGTTCGTGTCTGGATGCCGGCGCGCGCGGTTATTTGCTCAAGAACGCCCTGGATCTGGAATTGGTGGATGCAGTGAGAAAGGTCTCGGCCGGCGCCCAGGTGCTGGACCCGCGGCTTGGCAAGTTGCAGCCGGGGGATTCGCCGGCCCCGGAGTTGACCACGCGGGAACTCGAGGTGTTGCAGTTGATTGTTCACGGCAAATCCAATCGAGAGATCGCCGTAGTTCTCGGCCTGAGCGCCAACACCGTGGCCGTACACCGCGCCAATCTGATGGAGACGTTGGGGGTACACAACACCGCTGAACTGGTGGTGCAGGCGCTCCGCGGCGGACTGGCGAGCATCACGTGACGCGTCGAAGTTTCTTGCTCGGCGCCGCCGCGCTGCCGATGAAGGCCGCCGACGCCGGGTTCCACCTGGTGGACGCGACCGCATCCGCGGGCATCGCGTTCCGGCACAATAGCGGTGCGTTCGGCGCCAAATATCTGCCCGAGACCCTGGGACCGGGCTGCGCATTCCTGGATTATGACGGCGATGGCTGGCTGGATATCCTGCTGGTCAACGGCATGGATTGGGCCGGCCACAAGCAGCGCCACGGCGCCCTGCAACTCTTCCGGAACCGCCGCAACGGAACCTTTACAGATGTTACGAAGGAAGCCGGACTGGCGGTCGAGATGTATGGAATGGGTGTCGCGGTTGCGGACTATAACAACGACGGGTTCCCGGATATTCTGATAACCGCGGTGGGCCAGAATCGCCTGTTTCAGAACACCGGAAAAGGCCACTTCGTCGACGTCACCGAAAAATCCGGGTTGGGTGGAAGAAGCGCCTTCAGCACGTCCGCCCTCTGGTTCGACTATGACCGCGACGGCCTGCTCGACCTCTTTGTCTGCAACTACGTCAAATGGTCTCCCGAGCACGACGTGTTCTGCAGCGTGGATGGCAAAGACAAATCGTATTGCACGCCCGAGGCCTATCTCGGTTCCACGTGCTGGCTGTTTCACAACCGTGGAAACGGCACGTTTGAGGACGTCACCGCCAAGAGCGGTATTTTTGACACCACTTCCAAATCGCTGGGCGTCGCGCTCCTCGATTACGACCGTGACGGTTGGCCGGATTTGCTGGTCGCCAACGACACGCAGCCCAACAAACTATACCGCAACCTGCGGAACGGAACGTTCGAAGACGTGGCTGTGCACGCGGGAGTGGCGTTCAGCGAAGACGGAAGGGCGCGCGCGGGAATGGGTGTCGACGTGGCGGATTTCGACAACTCCGGCGCTCCCGGCATCGCCATCGCGAATTTCGATAATGAGATGATCGGGCTCTACCGCGCGGGTCCGGGTGGCGTCTACTCCGATATCGCGCTGGCCGCAGGCGTCGGCCAACCGTCGCGGACTACTCTTGGCTTCGGATGCCTGTTCTTCGATGCCGATCTCGATGGCGCTCTCGATCTGCTCGTGGCCAATGGGCACATCGACGATACGGTTCGGAACATCCGCGGCAACGTGGGCTACGCGCAAGCTCCGCATCTATTCCACAATAACGGCCATGGGGCGTTCCGCGATATCGCCCGGGAGGTGGGCGGCGGTTTTGCGGCGCCGAAGGTGGCTCGCGGCGCCGCCTGTGGGGATTTCGACCGCGACGGGGATGTGGACCTTCTGATCGCCACGAATCAAGGTCCGGCCTACCTATACCGGAACGATCTGACCAATGGAAATCGGTCGATCCGGCTTCGGCTGGTTGGGTCCAAGTCCAATCGAGACGCGATCGGCGCGGTTGTCCGTTTGTTCACACCCGATGCGACGCAATCGAGGATGGTGAAGACCGGCTCCAGTTACCTGTCGCAATCGGAGTTGGCGCTGACGTTCGGGATCGGCCGGCGGAATAGGGCGGAGCGCGTGACCATCGAATGGCCTAGCGGCCGCGTGGAGGAATACAAAAACGTGCGGCCCGGCGAGTATGAGTGTTTGGAAGAGAAAGGGCTCACAGCCCTCTAAAAAATCCCGAAATCGGGAATTTTCGGGTACACCAGCCTTTTGAATTCTGAATCCGCCTACTGCGAATTGGTTATTGACATTGTATGGAAATTTTGTTTGACTCGCGAACGCTCTTGCCGTATACTCCACCAAAGATGCCCAGCCATGTAAGCGCTGGCATTCGTCTGGTCTAGAGAAGGTTGCACTGTAGGGGTATGCGTTTGTCGGGGTATCGGGGTCCCGCTGGGGCTTCGTTTCAATAACCGCTAACTAGGGGCGCTTTTGGCCACGCTGTCAAAGGAGAGGTTAGTCAGATGAGATTCAAAAAGACTACGTTGTCAATTTTTCTGGCGCTTTTTGCAAGCGCTTACGCGTTTGCTCAAACGGTCACCGGCTCGCTTCTCGGCACCGTCATAGACTCCGCCGGGGCCGTTGTGCCGGGCGCATCAGTCCAGTTGACCAATGTCGGCACCGCCGCGGTCAACACGGCCACAACTGACAGCGATGGTATCTTTCGCTTCGCGAATCTCCTTCCCGCTACATACAGGGTGACTGTCGAGGCCAAAGGCTTCAAGAAGCGCATTGAAAACGAGGTTGTCGTGGGTCTGAGCGATAACCGGGATTTGGGCCGCTTGACTCTCGACGTTGGTAATGTCACCGACTCGGTCACCGTAACGGCCGAAGTTACGCCGGTCCAGACCTCCACTTCGGAAAGGTCTTCCGTCATTGACGGCAACCAGCTCAACACCGAGGCCATTAGAGGCCGCGAGATGATGAGCTATATGCGTATGCTCCCCGGCGTCGTGGACACCACCGTGGCGCGAGACGCCACCGGCGGAAGCGTGCTGGGAGGTCTGACCTTTAACGGCAGCACCGGTCTCACCGGCTTCATGGTGGACGGCATCGCCGATATGGACACCGGTTGCAGCAACTGCTTCACCCACTTCGAGCCGAACATCGACGCCATCGGCGAGGTCAAGGTCTTGACTTCGAACTATCAGGCTGAATTTGGCCGCAATGCGGGCGGGGCCATCCAGGTTGTCACCAAGAGCGGCACTCAGGAATTCCACGGCAGCGGCTGGTGGACCCACAGGCATGAGGACTTGAACGCCAACGATTTCTTCAATAACGTCACCGGCCTGCCGCGCAGCCGCTATCGCTTCAACATTGCCGGCTGGAGTTTCGGCGGTCCGGTCTATATTCCGAAACACTTCAATACCAGTAAGACTAAGTTGTTCTTCTTCGCTTCCCAGGAATACACGCAACAGCTTGTGAACTCGGGTAACCAGTACCGCAGCATGCCCAGCCAGCTCGAACGCACCGGGAATTTTTCCCAAAGCGTGAATGGCGCGGGAGCCCTCATCGTCATCACCGACCCGTTGAGCGGTGCGCCCTTCCCGGGCAACATTATCCCCACAAACAGGATTAATGGCTGGGGACAGTCGATGCTGAATTTCTTCCCCCTTCCGAATACCGTGTTCGCGCAGGGAACCGCTCAGTACCTGCAGGATAATTACCAGGCGGCAGGCAGCGCCCCGCATCCCCGGCGTAACGATATCGCCCGCCTCGACATGATTATTACGCCGAAGCTGACCGCTTATCTTCGCTACGGCCACGACGCGGACGATTGGATTGAAATCTTCCAGAGTTCGCAATTTCTTACCGGGCCGACCGGTAGCCTCACTCAGGATCACCCGGCGCCGGGCCATGGCATTTTGGGATCGGCCACCTATACCATTAGCCCGACCTTGATCAACCAGTTCACCTACAGCAAGACCTTGAATCACTGGTCCTGGTTTGAAACGGATCCCGCGGCGGTGGAACGGTCCGTCCTGAACGGCACTTCCGGTACGACGCAATCGGGCCAAGCTCTCCCCAGCCTGTTCCCGCTCCACACAACGGGACCCGGCGTCGGTGGCAGCGCCCTCGTCGAGGGTCCGGACGACTCATCGAATGGGTACTCGAACTACATTCCCGCCCTCAGTTTCGGTTCCGCCACGCCAAACACGCCCAGTTACACGAATGGCAATCCGGAATACTCCAACAACAACGTCATCGATACGGTCACGGACAACCTGAGTAAGATTTTGGGCAATCACAGCCTGAAGGCCGGTATCTATGTGGAGCTGAACCGGAAAATCCAGCCGTGCGGCTCCGCGGGATGCAATAACTACGTAGGCAATTACAGCTTCGCTCAGGACGCCAACAATCCCCTCAATACGGGTGACGGATATGCCAACGCCTTGCTGGGTTACTACGACACCTATAGCGAGGCAAACAACAAGATCATCGTGAACGACACTTTCTGGAACGTCGAATTCTACGTCCAGGACAACTGGCGCATCACGAAAAAACTAACTCTCGATCTTGGCCTCCGCTTCTACCATCAGACACCGGAGGTGGATAATCAGCAGCAGTTCGCTTATTTCAATCCCGCCACTTACAGTCTGGCGCAGGCTCCGAGGTATTATGTTCCGGCTCTCGTAGGTGGAAAGCGCGTCGGCCAGGATCCGGTTACCGGCGCGGTCGTGGGCGTCGGCGAGATCGGACTGTTCGTCCCGGGCACCGGCAACCCCGCCGATGGGCTGGTGGTGGCGGGCCAGAATGGCGTTCCGCTGAACACTTACAACACCACACCGCTCGCCTTTGCTCCGCGCTTGGGTTTCGCGTATGACGTCTTCGGAAACGGCAAGACCGCCATTCGCGGCGGCGTGGGCGTGTTCTACGACCGGTTGGACGGCAACGAAGTGTATAGCATGGCCAGCAACCCTCCCGTCACATACACACCTACGGCATACTACGGCCAGTTGCCAAGTCTTGCCAGCGCGGGCGGACTTTTGGGACCCACCACTATCACTCAATGGTCGGGCCACACCAGGCTGCCTCAGGTTCGCAACGCGAGCTTCGGCGTGCAGCAAGCCCTTGGCTTCGGCACCGTGTTGGACGTCGCTTATCAAGGCACTTTCGGCCTGAACCGGAACGTGTATGAGAACTTCAACGCGATTCCGATCGGTACCGACTTTTTACCTCAGTACATCGATCCGACTCAAGCCGGTAATAAGCCGCTGGCGGCTGCCTTGGAGCGGAGTATCTATCCGAGCATAGGCACCCTGAACGAGTTTGTCTTCAACGGCAAGTCGAGCTACAGCGGATTGCAGACACAAGTACGCAAGCGGCTGCAGCACGGACTGCTCTTCGGCGTGTCCCATTCCTGGTCGCGCGCCATGCAGCTTTTGGCTTTCGATCCGCTGGTGGCCAATAACTACTCGCGTAATTACGGGCCGCAGAGTATTGACCGGCGGCAGACTTTGGGTATCAACTACTCTTACGATATTCCGAAGCCGGGAGCGGCGATGCATAGCAAAGTACTTACCGTCTTCACGGATGGTTGGCAGATTTCGGGTATCACGACCGCTAATACGGGAGCCCCGTTCACGCCGAGTTTCAGTACGACGAACGGCGAGGATATTACCGGATCCACCAATGAGGGCGCCCGTATCAATGTCGTGGGTAACCCCTTAATGGGCGTTGCCACGAACCCGGCTCTGCCCAATGGCAAACTGGCCTTCAACCCCGCGGCGTTTTCCTTACCGGCCGTCGGGACCATCGGAAACGCCGGCGGCGGAGCCGGTGTACTCTACGGGCCGGGATGGATCAACTTCGACGCGTCACTCTCCCGGTCGATTCCCATCGGCAGCGAGAAGCGGCAACTCAAGCTGAGGCTGGAGGCGTTCAACGTCTTCAATCACGTGGAGTTCAGCGGTGTGAACTCCTCGTTCACTTTCAATCCGACCACCGGCGCAAACACCAATGCGTCTACCGGGCAGTACACCAGTGACAGAGGGCCCCGTGTTCTGTCATTGGAATTGCGGTTCCAGTTCTGAGACTGGATATCCGCTGAACCGTTGTAAGCTGGAGCCGGTATCCGTTCCGCGGATACCGGCTTCGCTTTTGGCGCTCCGGTTATGATCTCTTCGTTGGCGCTGACTCGTTTCATGCTGGTGGCTGGCGTGGCCTTTCAGACCGGTCCGCAACTGGTCCACGACGGGAAACTCCAGGAAGCTCTCGATGTATTCGTTCGCGGCGTGGAAGCTTCCCCGAAATCGCTCGCCGCCAATAATGGGGCAGGCGTTGTGCTGGACCTGTTGGGCCGCTATCCGGAGGCCCGCACCTATTTCACCCAAGCCATTAAGGCAGCCGCAACCCCGCTGGAGAAGGCGCAGGCGCACCGCGCCCTGGCGGTGTCGTTCGGTTTTGCCCGCGATTGCCGAGGCGCCGGGAAAGCCGACGGCAGCGCCTACCAGTATTTCCTGGAGGCGCCCGATTTCTATAGCGCCGGCGAAGTAGCCGATGAAGCCGGCCGCCTCTGTCTCGATTCGGGCGACCCGGATACCGCCTACGACTGGTATCGGAAAGGCCACGACGCGGGGATGCGGGAAACCAACATCCCGCCGGAGCGCAAGGACCTTTGGGATTTCCGCTGGGCGCATGCCAGGGCTAGGATCGCGGCCCGCCGCGGCAAACTCGAAGAGGCTCGCAAATACATCGCCGCCGCCCGCGCCATATTGGACAAAGGCACGAATCCGGACCAACAGGTCTATTTCGCGTACCTGACCGGTTACGTCGCGTTTTATGCCGGCGAGTACAAGGCCGCGCTCACCGACCTCCAAAACGCGGTGCAGACCGATCCCTTTATTCAATGCCTGATCGCGCAAAGCTATGACAAACTGGGCGACCGGGCGAAGGCGCTGGAGTACTACAGAAAAGCCGCCAACACCACCGCGCACAGCGTACCCGCGGCATTTGCGCGCCCCTTCGCGGCGAGGGCCGCTGCGGAATAGCGATACACTGGACTTCCATGGGCCGCTCAGTCCTGCATTTTACGCGCCTGTTTGCGGTCGGGCTGCTCTTCATTTCCACGGGCTGGGGCGCGGATCAGAACGCCGCCGTCCACGATGCGGCCATCGCCATGCAGAGAGGCGATTTTCAGGCGGCCGAAAAGACGCTTCGAGCCGAAGTGGAAGCCCACCCGGACGATGCATGGGCGTTCAGCCTCCTCGGCGTCGCGCTCGACAATCAGAAGAGACTCTCCGAAGCCGAGGAGTTTCATCGCAGGGCGGTCGAGCGGTCTCCCCGCTCGGCGGAGATTCTCAATAATTACGGAACGCATCAATGGACTGCCGGGCAATTCGACAAGGCTGAAGTCAGCTTCGCCGCGGCTTTGGCCGCCGCGCCGGGATACTTCAACGCGCTTTTTAACCTGGGCGTAATGGCGACTCATACGGGCCACTACGAACGGGCTCACCAGGTGCTCGATGCCGCTCTCCGGCAGCAGCCCGAAAACGTGGATGTGCTCTATCGTCTGGCGTTCGTCGAAGAGGCCACCCGGCAATGGGAGGCCGCCGTAACGCGACTGGTCCAGGCGGAGAAGCTGGATCCCCGGCGTGCCGATGTTCAGAAACTGCTGGCCGTCACCGCCACCGAGTTAGGCGCTCTGGACGATGCCTCGGCGTCCTGGGACCGGTATCTGCACCTCGAACCGGGCGATGAAACTGCCCGCCGGGAGCGAGGGTATGTGGCAGCCCGAATGGGCAAACTCGAACAGGGTATCGCCGACCTCGAACGGTATGCTTCTCGGCATCCCGATGACCCGGTGGGACATTACGAGCTTTCCCAAGCCGAGCGCTCGGTCGACATGGTTCAGGCTCTGGAGAACCTGGACAAAGCGCTGGCGCTCAAACCGGATTACCTGTTGGCGCGGGCGGCGCGCGGCAGCCTCTATTATCAGGAAGGGAAACCCGAGTCTGCCTTGGCGGACCTGGAACTGGTGGCGTCCCGCCAGCCGGACGACGCCGCGAACCTGGACCACCTGGGACAAACCTATCAGGCCTTGGACAGGCCGGCCGACGCGGTGCGGGTGCTGCGCAGGGCCGCCGGACTGGCTCCCGAAAACTCCGCGACGGTGCTTCATTTTGCCCGCGCGCTGGCGGATGCGGGCCAGACTGAAGAATCCAAAGTGGCGATGGACCGCTTCCGCCAACTGGGCCCGATGGAAAAGAAAGTTGTGCCTGCCGGCCTGGTGGAGTATTTGAGCCTGACGCCCGAGCAGCGGCGCGCGGATTACCGGGCACGCGTCGAAAAAGCCGTCCACGATCACCCTGACGATCCCGACGCACAAGTGAACTACCTGAAGCTGATGATTGAGGATCGCGATGCCGGCCAGGTGGCAACGGCGGCGAAACGGATAGCCACTCTGAAACCCGCCGCGGCCGTGCTCGCCGATGCGGGGCACGCGTTGCTTGCCGCGCACCAGTACGCGCTCGCCCGAGATCTGTTGCAGCAGGCCGCCCTGGCCGGTCCGCGCGCGGGCGGTGTGGAACTGGATCTTGCGATCGCGACCTTCCATGCCACGGGGGCAAAAGCCGGGCTCGAGTCGATGGACCGCTTGCCGGAATCCGAACGAAGCGGCGATTACTACCTGGCGCGCGCACAAATGCTGGCCGCCTCCGGTAAGCCCCATGAAGCCGCTTCGGCCATCGACCGCGCACTGGATGCGGCCCCCGCGCGGCCCGATTTATATCGTCAGGCGGTGGCGCTGCTGGTGAAGCAGGGCAGCGCATCCGAAGCGTTGCGGGTGATCGAAGAGGGAGCCCGGAAGCTGCCGGAGGACCGCGAAATTCTGCTGCTGAAAGCAACCACACTCGACTTCGCCCATCGCCCCGATGACGCCGGGATTCTGCTCAGTGAGATTCAGAATCGTTGGCCGGAATGGTCCGCCGTCTGGGTGGCGAATGGCATCCTTCTGGCGGCTCATCGGCATTGCGACCAGGCGCGACAGGCCTTGGAGACCGCCATTACACTGGGCGCCCGCGGCCCGGAGACGTACTACTTTCTGGCGGATTGCACGCTTCGATCGGGCCGGAAAGACGATGCGGCGACGTTGATTAAACAAGCTCTCACACTTTCACCCGGCGACCCGTGGATACAGGCTCTGGCGGGCCGCATCGCCACAGCCGGCACAATGCAACCTGCAAGCGCGGGCGACGAGCCTCCTTATTTGGACAGGCTGTTCCAAGGCCTCCTGCTGGAAGGAAAACCACCTCGATGACGCGAAGACAAGCCCTGGCGCTCGCCCTCATGGGCACACGGGCCACCGCGCAGCAACTGGGCGGAATGGCGTCGCGAGGCGTCAAAGCCGTTCCCCGCGGCAAGCCATCGGGGCTGCCGTTCCACGCCCATTTCGTCAACGTGGCTCAACAGGCCGGACTGCGCGCGCCCGTGATCTATGGAGACGTCAAGACCAACGACTACATTCTCGACTCCATGGGCTGCGGCGTGGCCTTCCTCGACTACGATAACGACGGGTGGCAGGATATCGTGGTGCTGACCGGACGCCGCCGGCAGTCCACGCCTCCGGACGCCGTCATCCGCCTGTACAAGAACAACCGCGACGGCACGTTCACGGACGTCACCGCGAAATCCGGATTGGGCCGCGGCGTCTGGGCACTCGGCATTACCGTGGGCGACTACGACAATGACGGCTTTGACGATCTGTTCATCACCTGCTACGGCCAGAACCTCCTGTTTCACAACAATGGCGACGGCACGTTCTCGGATGTCACCGCGAAGGCCGGGCTGATTCATCCGGGCGCGCGCTACGGAACAGGCTGCACGTGGGTCGATTACGACCGCGATGGCAGGTTGGATCTTTTCGTCTCGCACTACGTGGTCTACGACCAGGAGAAGATCCCGATTCGCGGGAAAGATCCAGGCTGCAACTACACCGGCGTTCCGGTCTACTGCGGTCCCTCCGGGCTTCCCCAGGAGAGTTGCCGGCTCTACCATAACAACGGGGATGGCTCCTTCACCGACGTCAGCGAGAAGTCCGGCATCGCCAAGGTCAAGCCGGGCTACCCACTGACCGCGGCCGCCGCGGATTTCGACGGCGACGGCTGGCCCGATATTTACGTCGCCTGCGACACGTCGCCCAGCTTGCTGTTCCGGAACAATCGCGACGGAACGTTCACCGAGTGCGGTCTGGAGAGCGGCGTTTCGTTGAGCGAGGACGGCCAGGAGCAGGCGGGGATGGGCCTGGGGATCGGCGATTTCGACCCGGACGGGTACCTCGATATTTTCAAAACGCACTTTCGCGGCGACACGCCGGTTCTGTATCGCAATAACGGGAAGGGCAACTTTCGCGACGTCACACTTCGGGCCGGATTGGGCGTGGAGACCCGATTCGTGGCCTGGGGCGCGGGAATTGTCGACCTCGACAACGATGGTCTGCCGGATATTTTCTTCACCACCGGCATGGTCTATCCCGAGGTGGAACAGAAACTGCCCGATGCCCCGTACAAAACGCCCAACGTCGTGTTTCGCAATCTGGGTGCAGGCAAGTTCGAAGAATTGCTCGATGAGGCCGGCCCCGCCATTGCCGAACTGCATTCCAGCCGTGGAGTGGCGTTCGGGGATTTCGATAACGATGGCGACATCGATATTCTCATCATGAACATGAATGAGCCGCCGTCGCTGCTTCGCAATGATATGAGCGGCGCCAATCACTGGCTCAAGGTGCTGCTGGTGGGCGCAACTTCGAACCGCAGCGCGATCGGCGCGCAGGTGGTTGCCACCTACGGTCAGCGGAGACAGGTGCAGGCGGTGCTGGCCCAGTCGTCCTACCTGTCGGTCAACGACCGCAGGCTGCATTTCGGACTCGGTCCGGAGACCACCGCGAGCCTGGAGATCCGTTGGCCCAATGGCGGACAGGAGAAGATCGCCAATGTGGCGGCCGATCGGTTGGTAGTGATTCGGGAAGGCGCGGGCATCATCCGCACCGACCGCTTTCGGCCGTAATCGTATGACCCTGCCACGTCACCTCGCGGTTGTATTGGCTCTCGCGGCGCTTAGGGCGTCAGGGCAGCAAGCGCCGGAACCAGGCGAGGTGGCGCTCAGCAGCACGTCCTATCGCCCGCCTCCGCAGTTTGCGCTGAAGGCGGACGCGAAATTGGTCGAGATCGGGGTGGTGGTGCGCGACCCGCGCGGCCACGCTGTCGCCGGCTTCACCAGGGACGATTTCGAAATCGCCGACGAGGGCCGGAAACGCGAGATTTCGGCGTTTTCCGTGGAGACTTCGGCCCCGGTCGCCCCCGCGGCCCGGCCATCGGGCGAAGCGGCGGTAGCCGCCAGTTCCGCGCCCGCGACAGTTTCCCAACGGTACATCGCTCTGCTGTTCGACGATATGAGCATGGAGCACGGCCAACTGGTGGCGGCGCAGGCGGCTGGCCTCCGTTTCGTCAAAGAGGGGTTCCGGGATGGCGATCATGTGGCCCTATTCACTACCTCCGGGGCGCAGAACGTCGCATTCACCACCGATACTTCGAAGTTGGCCGATGCTATCGGGAAGCTTCGCGTCCCTGGCCGGACGCCCGGCAATGGCGACTGCCCGGCCATGACCCAGTATGAAGCGTACCTGATCGCCAACCACCAGGACCTGGCAACTTTCAACGTAAAGATCGCCGAAAAGGCCCGATGCCTAAGCGTACACGTCCCTCCGGATGTAACCCGGTGGTCGGCTCTTGGGGCAATCCAGGAACAGGTGATATCGCAAGCCAACGCCGAATGGGAACAGGTGCTGTTGGCTTCCAGGACCACGCTGATGACAATCGCAAACGTGGTGGATCTCCTGGGGCGGATGCCGGAGAGCCATACGATTCTGATGGCGTCCTCCGGTTTTCTATCGGGCACTTTGGAACGCGAGTTGGATGAGGTAACGCGCCACGCGGTGCACGCGGGTATCGTGATCGATTCCATCGATGCGAAGGGACTCTACACGGAGTCGGCCTCGGCCGAAAAAACCAGCCCCGCGCATCCACGGTCCATCAACAATATGCAGTCCATCGCCAACGCCTCGAAAGAGGCGCCCAACGACGCTCTGGCCAGCCTGGCGTACAACACCGGCGGCCTCTTCTTCCACAACAGAAACGATCTCGACGCCGGCTTTCAGGAGTTGGGTATTCGGCCGGATATCAGTTACCTGCTGGCATTTATCCCAGACGAAACTCCGAATGGGAAATATCGTCATTTGAAAGTTCGATTGAAGGGTCCGAGCCACAATACCGTGCAGGCGCGCTTGGGATACATGGCGGTGCAGCCGCCGCGCGCCAAGCCGCGGCCGGAGCGGCGGATCGATACGCTGGCAGTCGCGACCAGCGTGGTGGAGGAAGTGCCCGGCAATCTCACAACCCAACTGGTGCATTCCGCGTCCGGAGAGCGCGGCGTGATGGCCGTATTTCACGTCGACATTCAGCAACTGCGATTCACCGGTAAGGCCGGCGTGCGCCAGCAGAAGATTATCCTGATCGCCATGTTGCTGGATTCCGGCGGCAACTTCGTCACCGCCAAGGAAGGCACGGTGACGCTGGCGCTGACGGAACCGACTTTCAATCGCTTTGCCGCCGACGGTATGAATTTCATGCTAACGTTGCCGGCGCCGCCGGGCTCCTACCGGCTGCGCGCCGTGATGGAGGAAGCGATCGAAGGCAAGGCCAGCGCGGAAACGCTGCCGGTGGAGGTTCAGTAACGAATGAGAGAACCAGCTTCTTCGTATACCCGGGCCGCCCTGTTCCTCGCGGGTCTGGGTTTGCTGCCCTTCGCCGGGCAGGCACAGACCACCGAAGCCCTCCGGACGCTCAACTCCTATCTGAATGGAATTGGAACCGCGCAAGCGGACCACCGCGCTCAGACGGTCGCGGCAATCCATACGCGTGAAGAGGCCGTCCAGAGACAAATCGAAGTTCGAAAAAAGATTCTGGATTTGATAGGCGGTCTGCCCGAGACAATCGGCCCCGTGCCGGTCAAACAATTCGGCAGTGTCGCAGGCGACGGCTTCCGCGTCGAAAAGATCGCTTACGAAAGCCTCCCCAACTTCTACGTGACGGCGAATGTCTACGTCCCGTCATCCGGTCCGGGACCGTTTCCAGCCATCGTCGTCACTCCGGGGCACGGCGCCGGCAAACAGAGCGAATACAATTGGGGAGCCAATTTTGCCCAGGCCGGTATTCTTGCCCTCGTCGCCGACCCCATGGGCCAGGGCGAACGCATGCAACATTACGACGAAGAACTAGAGACATCCAAGATCGAACGCATGGGCGAACATGAGCATGCCAGTCTGTCCACCCTGCTGATCGGCGATCACGTGTCCCGCTATTTCATCAACGACGGGATTCGCGGCGTCGATTACCTCACCCAACGGAAGGACGTCGACGCCAAACACATCGGCGCATTCGGCTGCTCCGGAGGCGGCACCATCACGGCGTATCTGGCAGCGCTCGATCCCCGCATCAGCGTCGCCGCGACCGCGTGCTACATCACCTCGTTCAAGGAACTGTTTCCCGCCACCGGCCCGCAGGACGCCGAGCAGACCATTCCGCGATTCGTAGCCGAGGGCCTCGATTTCGCGGATTGGGTGGAACTGGCAGCGCCCCGCCCCTACGCCATTGTCTCCACCGAGCAGGATATGTTCCCCTTCGCCGGCGCGCGGCAAACCTTCGAGGAATCCAAGCGGTTTTACGGCCTCTACGGCGCCGGCGACCAGCTTCAATGGATTACCGGGCCGGGCGGCCACGGCAATCTGGGCCCCATATCCAACCAGATTCTCGCCTTCCTGGTGAAATATCTGAAGAACAATGCCACGCCTCCGGAGTTCAAACAGATTCGGCCGGAGAACATCGACGACTTGACCGTTACTCCGACCGGACAGATCTCCACTTCGCTCCATAGCGAAACCGTAGAGTCCCTCAATCGCAAACGGGCGCAGCGTCTCATCGCCGCGGAGAAGCCGGTCGATTCCGCCCTCCGCGCGGCAATTCGCGTTACTGCCGCGATTACCGCCCAGCCGGGCGCGCCGCCGCCAGTGACCCTGGCTGCCACGGATCGGCGCGACGGCTACCGCATCGAAACTCTATCGATCCAAAGCGAACCTGGCATCGACTTGAGCGTCATCCAAGCCATCTCCGACCGGCCCGGTCCGAAGCCGGTGGTGGTGATGATGGACGAACTGCCCAAGGAAAGAACGGCCGCCACCGCCGATTTCGCCCGCCTCGCAAAATCGGGCCACATCGTCGTGGTGCTCCAGCCCAGAGGCACGCCGATCGACGCGCAGAGCGGGCAATCCGCGCAATTCGCCCTCGGTCCGTACATGGCGGTTTCGTTGCGCGCCATGGTTGCCGGTAAGACCATGGTCGGGATGCGCGTGGACGATACCATCCGCGTGGTCAACTGGCTGGCTTCCCGTGCGGATGTTGACCAGTCGTCCATCACCATCTACGGCAAGGGCGCGCTTGGCATGGTCGCGCTGCACGCCGCCGCCCTGGATTCGCGGATCGACCGCGTCGTCGTGGAGAGTTCTCTGGTCTCATATGGCATGGCTCTCGACGCGCCGATACACCGCAATCTTTCGGAACTCACCATCCCCGGCGTGCTCCAACACTATGACGTCGCCGGCCTGCTCCAGGCCATCGCGCCGCGCGAAGTGGCGATCGTCAACCCGGTGGATGCCATCGGCCAGCCGGTCCCCGCCGACACCGTTCGCCAACTGCTGTCGATCGCTTTCGATTCGCCGCGGATTCGCCTGCTTCGCCGCGGATTCCGCGACCCTTTGCCCATCGAGTGAGCCCCGGAGCCCGTCCGCTGCCTGAAAGCCGAACGTTTGTGCAGGGGCTGTTCCTATCCTATATATGTTCCCTTACGTCCAATACGTCCAAGGAGTTTGGAATATGGAGCGAGCCGTCGCATCCCTAAGTGTCGCCGTCTTTCTTGCCTGCGCGGTATTCGGCCAGTCCACCGAAACCCCTCCGGCCTTTGAAATCGCTGACATCCACGGGAGCGCCCATGGTCCGAATCAGTACATGCGCGGCGGCGCCATACGTGGGGGCCGGTATGAGTTACGCACCGCAACCATAGTAGACCTGATTGCAACGGCTTACGGCGTCAGTGCCGAAAAGGTGTACGGCGGCCCGAGTTGGCTCGAAATGGACCGGTTCGATGTGATCGCCAAGGCGCCGGCCGATGCGACCAAGGAAATGGTGAAGCCCATGCTCCAGGCGCTGCTGGCGGACCGCTTCAAGCTGGTGGTCCACAACGATAGCAAGCCCGTGCCCGCATATGCGCTGACGGTTGGGAAACACCCCACACTCAAGAAATCCGACGGCACGGGCGAGACCGGCTGCAAGAACCAGCCGAATCAGGCTGCCGGGCGTTCCGGGCCGATCCAGGCGGGGGTGCCGACTTTTCCCTTCTCATGCCGCAACATGACCATGGCGGCATTTGCCGAAGCCCTGCGCAACGACATCCCGGCGTTTCAATACCTCGGCAACAACCTGGTGGTGGACAAGACCGGCCTCGAAGGTTCCTGGGATTTCGATTTCAAATTCACTCTCCGGGGCGGGCCGATGGCATCCTCTGCCGACGTCATCACTATCTTCGACGCTGTCGACAAGCAGCTCGGCCTCAAACTGGACCCTGGAAATGTCCCCATGCCGGTCATTGTGGTGGATAGCGTGAATCGCACGCCCAGCGGCAATGTACCCGGTGTCGCCGAACGCCTCCCGGTTGTTTTGGCCCCCACCGGGTTCGAAGTCGCGATGGTGAAGCCCACCGACCCGGACGCCAAGGGAATGATGGGAATCCGGATTCAGCGCGGCGGCCAGGTGACGATAACGGGGATCACGCTGAAAACCGTGATCCAACAGGCCTGGGGCCTCACGGACGACATGCTTGTTGGCGCGCCGAAATGGCTCGACACGGACCACTTTGACATCATCGCCAAGGCGCCCACCGCCGGTCCGGAGGCCGGGGCTTCATCCGGCGGGGGAGACGTGGATTTCGATTCGGTCTGGCTGATGATGCGTTCGTTGCTGGCCGATCGCTTCAAGCTGGCCACCCACATGGAAGAGCGGCCCGTACCCGCTTATACCCTGCTGGCGGTCAAGCCGAAACTCAAAACAGCGGACCCCGCGAGCCGCACGAAATGTAAGGAAGGTCCCGCATCGCTCGACGCAAAGGACCCCAGGAACGCCAATCCCTCGCTTTCCCGGCTAATCACCTGCCAGAACATGACCATGGCGCAATTTGCCGATCGTCTTCAATCCCTGGCCGGGGGCTACATTCATAGCCCGGTCTTGGATGCCACCGGGCTTGAGGGCGCCTTCGACTTCACCCTGAGTTTTAGCCCGGCAGGCATGTTCAATAACCGAGGTCGCGGCGGAGACGCCCAGCCAGCGTCGGCCGCCACTACGGAAGCGCCCGACCCAGGCGCCGGCCTTACCCTTCTTGAGGCCATGGAGAAGCAACTCGGACTGAAGCTGCAACCCGAAAAGCGCCCCATCTCCGTCCTCGTAATCGATCACGTCGAGCAGAAGCCGACCGATAATTAGTTCTCCGAGGGCCGTTCCCCGCGATCGATGACCAGAAACTCCACGGGACCCTTGGCCCGCTCGAGTTTCAACCCGGCATCTCCCAGCGCGGTGATGAGCGAGGGAAGGCCAGGATCGTCGGAGGGTGGAGCGTCCTTACCCGTAAAATGCAGTTGGAAATCGAACGTGCCGGCTTCAATGGGGCCGCGATCTTTGGATCGCGGAAAGGCTGGAATACGTGCCGGTGCCGGTAACGCCGGTCACGCTTCAATGGGGCCGCGATCTTTGGATCGCGGAAAGCCGTCATTCAGCCAAGCCGGCGGCGTGCTTTCGATGCTTCAATGGGGCCGCGATCTTTGGATCGCGGAAAGTCGAGCGTGTGTACGTCCTTCTCCCCCTCGACAACGCTTCAATGGGGCCGCGATCTTTGGATCGCGGAAAGTGGACGGCGGCTGTGGGAAACTCTACCCCCGGCACGCTTCAATGGGGCCGCGATCTTTGGATCGCGGAAAGGATACTCCCACCTGAATTATAGAGCATCGCGAAGAAGCTTCAATGGGGCCGCGATCTTTGGATCGCGGAAAGAACTAGAACCCGGTCACATCAACTTCAAAGTATTTGCTTCAATGGGGCCGCGATCTTTGGATCGCGGAAAGCCTCCCACACGTTCGCCCCGATCCGCGCCACCGCCTCGCTTCAATGGGGCCGCGATCTTTGGATCGCGGAAAGGAGTCTACCGCATGGGGCCGGAGGCGATCTGTCGCGCTTCAATGGGGCCGCGATCTTTGGATCGCGGAAAGACGAGCCCGCAGATGTACCCCAACCTGGACGCCAAATGCTTCAATGGGGCCGCGATCTTTGGATCGCGGAAAGACGGCCATGACGTACACGGCCGTATGGGCTTGCGTGCTTCAATGGGGCCGCGATCTTTGGATCGCGGAAAGAAAAGCAGTTGTATTTCTTCATCGGTACCGAAAGTGCTTCAATGGGGCCGCGATCTTTGGATCGCGGAAAGGGCGAATGCCAGGACGGTCAGCGCCGAGAAAACAGCGCTTCAATGGGGCCGCGATCTTTGGATCGCGGAAAGGAAACGGGGCACGCCTGGGAAAACTTTTTTAGGTATTGCTTCAATGGGGCCGCGATCTTTGGATCGCGGAAAGATTAACCGTCCAGGCCATGCCATCGTAGAGGTCCTGCTTCAATGGGGCCGCGATCTTTGGATCGCGGAAAGGGAGGAGCTTTCAACGTGTCCACCGTTGGAAACGGTCGGCTTCAATGGGGCCGCGATCTTTGGATCGCGGAAAGACCCGTTTTGCCTTTCGGTCCAGCGGCCGCTTCGGCAGCTTCAATGGGGCCGCGATCTTTGGATCGCGGAAAGAGAGCCAGCCAGATCAAGGACGTGTCGGCGCTGGTGCTTCAATGGGGCCGCGATCTTTGGATCGCGGAAAGGCGTACACCCTGCGGGACAGGAATGGCATCGACTATGCTTCAATGGGGCCGCGATCTTTGGATCGCGGAAAGACGCCAACTGGGAAGCTAGACGACCCGTAAAAGGTGAGCTTCAATGGGGCCGCGATCTTTGGATCGCGGAAAGGGCAATCGGGGCTGAACGTGGTGGAGAGCACGATCCTGCTTCAATGGGGCCGCGATCTTTGGATCGCGGAAAGGGGGGTATTAGGCCACCCGGCGAACCGAGGGCCACGCTTCAATGGGGCCGCGATCTTTGGATCGCGGAAAGCCGAATTGAGAACGGCAAGGTCTGCCTGGAACGGCGGGCTTCAATGGGGCCGCGATCTTTGGATCGCGGAAAGTCTGAACGCGATGCGGCCACTCGGGGCACAAGCAAGCTTCAATGGGGCCGCGATCTTTGGATCGCGGAAAGAGGGGCAAGGCCACAGGCGCAGGCCCGACAGGTGAGCTTCAATGGGGCCGCGATCTTTGGATCGCGGAAAGACCGCAGTTCACGGATTGCGCGGTGCTCGATGCGGCCGGCTTCAATGGGGCCGCGATCTTTGGATCGCGGAAAGCTGATGCCCCACACCAAGTACTGGTTGGACGGGGAATTGCTTCAATGGGGCCGCGATCTTTGGATCGCGGAAAGAACCTCACCACGTTGGACGCGAGCGACAGCCAGATGCTTCAATGGGGCCGCGATCTTTGGATCGCGGAAAGCATCATGCGCGCACCGAATCAACCATTCGACGGGGTGCTTCAATGGGGCCGCGATCTTTGGATCGCGGAAAGGCGCGGTGCTCGATGCGGCCGGAACGCCGATCGGCGGGCTTCAATGGGGCCGCGATCTTTGGATCGCGGAAAGGGCGCGTGTTCCTTCGATGCAAAAAAACGTGAGAAGCTTCAATGGGGCCGCGATCTTTGGATCGCGGAAAGCTGTGAAGAGTTCTGCAACCGGACGGAAGCGTACCGGCTTCAATGGGGCCGCGATCTTTGGATCGCGGAAAGGGTTGAGTCGGACGATGACCCGGCCAGTGAATAGCAGCTTCAATGGGGCCGCGATCTTTGGATCGCGGAAAGGGCTTTGTGGCGGCTAATGCCGAATCTATTGCTCAAGCTTCAATGGGGCCGCGATCTTTGGATCGCGGAAAGCCGGTAACACCTGGACCTTTACCCTGACTGGCTTGGCTTCAATGGGGCCGCGATCTTTGGATCGCGGAAAGGCTTTGTTCGGCATAGCAGTTCGGTCACAAGTATTGCTTCAATGGGGCCGCGATCTTTGGATCGCGGAAAGCGGTGGGCAGTTACGACTACAGGATCGCAAACCGTTGGCTTCAATGGGGCCGCGATCTTTGGATCGCGGAAAGCTACCCGCCTTAGGCCGCATGACCACCACGTCACCGGCCAGCTTCAATGGGGCCGCGATCTTTGGATCGCGGAAAGGTGACCTGGACATCAACAAAGCCTACGCGTTCCTGCTTCAATGGGGCCGCGATCTTTGGATCGCGGAAAGAGCCCCTACCTTTCCTGTTGGCTTTCTTCCACAAGGCTTCAATGGGGCCGCGATCTTTGGATCGCGGAAAGACTAACATGAAGAACACACCGCGTTTCGGCGCATTTTGCTTCAATGGGGCCGCGATCTTTGGATCGCGGAAAGAGGTTGGACCCGGACCCGCAGCGCGACGTCAGTCGCGCTTCAATGGGGCCGCGATCTTTGGATCGCGGAAAGCCATCACAAGGACCGGAACAGACGTAACAACGCGCCAGGCTTCAATGGGGCCGCGATCTTTGGATCGCGGAAAGGCTGTAGTAGATGGCCGTGTGAGCAGCCGTTAGCGTGCTTCAATGGGGCCGCGATCTTTGGATCGCGGAAAGCCAGCAGCTAAGCTGGTGAAGGAAGGGTACCGTCTTGCTTCAATGGGGCCGCGATCTTTGGATCGCGGAAAGGGCAAGGCTGCTACTCGAATGGGCGGCAACATCCTGGCTTCAATGGGGCCGCGATCTTTGGATCGCGGAAAGTGAAGTTGTTCGTCTGCCCGGTCGGTGGAGTCGCCGTGCTTCAATGGGGCCGCGATCTTTGGATCGCGGAAAGCCTACTGTGGAGCCATCGGGGTCATGCAGCTCATGGCTTCAATGGGGCCGCGATCTTTGGATCGCGGAAAGATAGCAGTGAACTACACCAAAGAGTTACTAGGGACATGCTTCAATGGGGCCGCGATCTTTGGATCGCGGAAAGAGGGCGGTACGATCCGTGGAGTCGTTTGCCCTCCCGGCTTCAATGGGGCCGCGATCTTTGGATCGCGGAAAGGGTGTCCAGCGCACGGTAAGCAGCGCGGCGGGGCAAGCTTCAATGGGGCCGCGATCTTTGGATCGCGGAAAGGATAGTCCGCCAGCCGCGCCGAGAGGGGATTAATCTGCTTCAATGGGGCCGCGATCTTTGGATCGCGGAAAGCACCCGGTGTTTGCCAGGATGCTAGAACCCCAAGTGCTTCAATGGGGCCGCGATCTTTGGATCGCGGAAAGCACGAGGAACTTCTCTAGCGTCTGGGAGGAATCCTGGCTTCAATGGGGCCGCGATCTTTGGATCGCGGAAAGCCCCTGCCAAAGCGTAGACGAACTACTCTTCGATCAGGCTTCAATGGGGCCGCGATCTTTGGATCGCGGAAAGAGCATCGCCTCTATCATATTCAGTTTTCAAGGACCTGCGCCACCCAATGCGAGCGGCCCCCCGTCTTACCCCCCAACCCCAATCCAACCCCAATTGTCGCATAGCCAAACTCCCGCGCTTTCCATCACTTGTCTCCCCGCGAGCGCCCCCACTACTTTCCGCGTCAACCCGCCGCTCGCAAGCGTCAGCGAGTCGTAAATACCGGGTACTCTCCAATTTCCCCCTCCAGTACCCGCGCCAGTAGCCGCGACTGAATCTCAAGCAACCTCCGGTAACTCACTCGGTAGTCGAAAAGAGGATGGGTCACCAGCGTATCCATCCGCAGTTCATACGCGCGAAAGAAACCCTTTCGCCCCCCTGCCGTCAAGGCAACAGATCCACCTGCCCGAACAAAATCGCCCGGCGTCACCATCCCCGTATTGACCGCCGTGAGCACCGCTGAATCCGAAATAAGTGGCCGGAACGGCTCCATCAAATCCAAAGCCAACGCCGGACGCCCGAATCGCGGTTGATGATAGAACCCTACATACGGGTCGAAACCTACCGCAAAGCACGCGACCGTAAGATCCTTCGCAAGCAGACTGTATGCCAGCGAAAGCAAAGCGTTGATCGGATCTCGCGGCGGACGCCTATTCCGCCCCTCGAAATCAAATGGCATCTCCGAGCCATCCGTTCGACTCTCGTCCGGTTTGATCATCCCGGCGAAGTCGCCGAAATAGAGTCGTGCCGCATTGCCCTCCAGCCCCAGCAACTCGCCCAAATTCTTTGCCGTCTCCGCCCGTTCCGCCATCTCCTTCAACCCGTTCAGCGTCGCCCGCCGTGGCTCCACATGGTTCCGTTGCAGCAGTGTTCTCTGATTCCGAATCTTTCCCGCGGTCAGCCGGCGCGCCACCCCCAGGCAAAAATATTCCCGCTCCGAAAGCCGGAACTGGCTGCGCCGCAGAAACACGTTCTTCTGGTTCAGCCCCGTCGTTATCCCGTAGAACCACCCGCCCATCGAGAAATAGCAGACCGGCACCTCCGCTTCGCACAGCGCCTGCACCGCTTGGGTAGAAAGCTGCACGTTCCCCATCAGACTTACCTGGCAGATCTCCCCAATCCGCACTTCCTGCAGCACCGTCTTATCTTCCTTCACCTGCAGCACCGCACCCGACTTTCCCACGCGCACACCCTGGCTATTCAGATACAGCGGCCGCAGTTCACTCCTCGGCGTAACCAGGGCCCGCACTTCCCGCTTCACCGGCTTCCGGGGTATGGCCCCAAACAGCGTAAGCTGTTCCGGTTCGCCTTCCGCATCGCCCGCCGCCAGCGTCTCGTCCGGCAGGCAGATTCCCACCAGCGAGCACCCCGGACACTTCGGTGAATCCACCAGCGGCGCGGGAATGTCTCCGCCCTTGGCCGTGCTCCACGCCTGTTCGATCAACCGTTCGGTTTCGGCCATCGCCGCCGCATCGAACGTCACGCGCACCCGCTGCCCGGTCTTCCGGTAGTACACAATTCCCTCGTCGCACCGGTATCCGGAGTCCCGCAGCACGATGCCCTGCACTGCCAGTTGCGCGCGGTCCGACGGCCACAGCTCCAGTCCGTCCGGCCCCTCCCGCGGCTTCCCGTGTTTGTAGTCCACCGGCGTGACCACGCCGTCTTCCGCCTCCACCAGGTCCATCTTCGCAATCACCCGCAGCCGCTCGCTCGAGAGTGTCACCGACCGCGAATGGATCGATTGCGGCAGGTCCGCCGATGCCGGCAAAGCCGTGGCCTTCGCATCCACGCGCTTGTGCTGCACCGCGCCTTCCACCGTGTCCACGCTCTCCGCAAACAGCCCGTCCACCCATTCGTAGAAGAACAGGCGCGGGCAGTACGCGAACTCGTTCACCATCCGCGCCGGCAGATAGTCCGGCAGCTTCTCCCCATCCGATACAAGAACCGGCAGTGCGCCCATCGGGACCTCACACGATAATGCACGGCGCGTCCACCGCCGTGTAGGCTTTGCCGAGAGCGGTGATTACCCGGTCGCCGCGGCCCGCTGCGGGCCCGAGGTTCACGAACAATACCTGGTCCTCGGCATGGTTGATGATGTTTGCCAGGTCCGCCCGGCACTTCGCCAGGTCGGTTGCCGTGAGCTGGCATTCGAATATGGAGTACTGCAGATGGTCCCCATACCCCCGCATCGCCTGAAACACCCGGCGGAGCCGCTTGTCGTCGCAGATGTCGTAACAAACAAGGTAGGAGGTGCGCATATATCATGCCTTCAACACGGCCGGTTGGAAGCTGGTCAGATACTTATTTGGCTTATAAATTGCGCTTGTATACATCGCGCAAAGCCCACGCCCGGCTCTCTCATCTTCCTCGATTCCCGGCGCCTGCGCCAGCATTGTGCGCACAGCGGTTAGAGATAGCGGTGACTCCCAGACAGCCCAGTGGAAACTTTGTTTCCGCCCTTTCTTCACGAAGCCGCATGTCGCCAATCCGCTTTCGAAAAAGCACGGGAAGAATGGCAAGCTCTCCATTGCGAGCCAAACCGCCGCCCGCACGCCAGCCTTATTCATGGATGTTGGCGCCTTTGGCGTGAACGCGCCCATCAATTTCGTCGCCGGATCCCATCCGAGAGAATGCTGATTGTCCCCGTATTTCCATGGACCGAACAATGCCTCTCGAAACGACCCGGCATTTACGTCGTCTCCCCGTTTCTTATCGGGCTCCGCCAGGCTTTTCGTCAGCCATTCGGCATCGGCCAAAAATAACTGGCGCGCCACCGTCATATCGAAAGGCGTCGACTCCAATACGCCCTCCTTATGAGCAAGTTCGCTCCCGAACGCCTGGAACCAATCCGCTAACTGGTGATTGTCGGCGCTCATTGCCTCCAATGCATGCTGGGCCTCCCGGCGAAGCTCCTCGGTGCTGGAACTCTTCACGGCCTTGGACCATGCGAACTCGGGCCTCTCGCCCACACTCTTCACGCGTTCGACGAAGAGCTGCACCAATCCATCCGCACCGATCTCATTCGACACCTCCAGCACTGCGCACCATTGCCCGCCGTGCGGCTCCCAGCCAAGTTTCACCACACCCAGCTCCGGCATCGCGTTCGCATGACGGAAGGCCCCGAGCGCCGCCATAAATCCGATCGGTACGCTCGATTTAAGCGCTGTGAGTCTTAGTTGCGGCAATCTGCTCCTCCTTCCGGGATTGCATGCTGTCCGCCCTCCGCAGAATCGCCTCCAGATAGGCAAGCCCCCAGTAGCCGTACCGGCGGTTGAGCCGTGCGAACCGGTCCACCCATCCCGAATCGATACGCGCTAGCTCCTTCCCGCTCGATGTCTGGAACCGCTTTCCCTCCGCCTCCACCAGAATTGTGAATCCGGGCTTGTCATCCCACACCGGAAAAAATGGCCGGCCACAACCGTGATGCGTTCCAATCAAGTGCAGGACCAAATCGCGGTCATGGGCTTCACTCAATAATCCGGAAGCGCATGCCGCCATCACCGATGCCGCCTCATGCCGGGCTTGCTCAGGATAACCAGCCAATTCTCTGAGCCTCACGTTATCCGCCTTCGAGCGGTTTCCTTCCGACTTGGCCAGGTATTCGCCACCATAGAAAAATTTGCCGGCTAGCCAGGTTTGAAACCGCTCGTCGCACTTGCCCCAGTCGTGCAATCGCGCCGCGAGATGAAGGTCTCTCGCCAGATCGGAGGCCACCCCGCAACCTGCGGCGAACTTCTTCACGTGCTCCATAACTCCTTCCGTGTGTGCAGCAAGGGACTGCCGGCCGATCAGGGAGCTATCGTCAGTCTCATCCCTTTCCTCACTGAACGGCTCAATCGATTTAGCCCTCACCTTGATCGGGCACAGTACAATTCGTCCCGTCCAATCGATCTTCGGCCCTCTTACCGGCAATCCAAGCCTCCTGAGAATGTCGTTCTCGACCTGCGGATCGCGTTCAGCCCGGAACTGCTCAACTAACTTGGCTAACTCGCCGTCGGCCTTAGCGGCGATGTCCAGTCGAATGCATCGGCGTCGCACTCCCCGCTCTGCTTCAGCGGCGTTCACAGGGTCGGCAATGTCAGTTGTATAGCTTGCTTTCGGATTCCAGCCGAACTCGTCCGCCCCGCCGAACTCGGAAGGCACAATAATGGTGTCTCCGGGCCGCAGCTCGTTCGCATTGACAGACACTGCCTCCCTCGAACGCCACCGGATGACCTTTTTCAGCGCCTCCCGTTTTTCGTCCTTCGGCGCCGCCGGTTCTACGCCTTCAACGTCCGCAATGTCCTGCTCTTGTCCTTTTAGCCAGCGCCGCACCGCGCCCAGCGGCATCGCCAGTGATTCGCGTTGAACGGGCGGCATCAGTTCAACTAACTCTTCCCAATTGTCCTCCTCGGCGAGTAACAAATCTGCGCGCCAAACCATCTGCACGTCCGCGGCTTCGGTCGCATCCGGGCCATGCAGGAACGGCGCGACGTCCGGATTTGGCTCGGGCGCCGGACTCGTCTGCGCCCACCACTCCAGATGCTCCGGAAACAACAGCGGAGCCCGTGATGCCTTTGAACTCAGCTCCTGGACATTGACGCCCTCTACCGACTTGTCCATCGCCGAGACTCCGAAATCGACCGGCTTGCGCTCATTCAGAAAGGCCCACGTCAACTTTGTCGCTGCGCCATATACCGGGTCGTCCTTGGGTCGAAGTACGATAATGGCCCTCGCTTCCCCGTCACGGCCCAGCCGGTTCAGCCGCCCAAATCGCTGTCGCAGCGAATCCAACGGGGCGGATTCGCTCACCAGCGCATCGAAGTCGATATTGGCTCCAACCTCAACCGTCTGAGTCGCCACTACATATAACAATCCCCTGCGCTCGCGCCCCGGCCGCGCTGCAATCCTCTCTCCGTACTTGCGCCATAACTCTTCGGTACACCAAGGCCGATTACGCCCAATCAACAGCACCTTGTCGCCATTGAGCTTGTTGAACACCTCGCGTGCGGAACCCACCGTGTTCGCTATAACTCCCACCACTCCGGTTTCGATCCCGGCCGCCAGTTCCCGTGCCGCCCCAACCATCTCGTCTTCGAACTTCCTCTTGGCTTCGCGAAGCTCGGCGGGCTTCGAAGCGCGCAGACGCGCCCCCAGCACCGCCGCGTCTCGCTCCGTCCATTCCTCCTTCAGCCGGAAAACGTCCTCACCCGTGGTGGTGGCGGACATCTTCACAACCGTGGGCGGGTGCGCCGGCGCGTGTTCCGCCCATTTCGCATATTTCGTTGTGACCGACAGCAGTGTCTGGTGAAACGCATTCGACAGGTGCGCCTCGTCCAGGATCAGCAGCGAATCGTTGCCTATCAGGCCGGCATGTACGGACCGCGACCTTTCCCCAACCTGATATCCGCGAAACAAGAGCCGCGATCCAACCTGGTCCACAGTCGAAAGACACACAGTGGGCTGATCCGGTTCATCCGCCCACCCGTTGTCCCGAAACATGCCGCCCCGCATCTTGCTCACTTGAAGGGGCACTTCGCCCCCAAACCGCTTCAGCCCTTCTGCTACTTCCTTAACGGCGTCATCGGACGATTCGAGCAGTCCGTTCGCAATTTTCTCCGCATGGTCGAACGCTTCATCCACAACGACGCGGCGATCCACAATCAAAAAGGTACGCAATGAAGACCGCCGCTCAAACGCGCCCTTCCCGGCGTCAAGTGCAAGATGAAAGATGGCTACGTCAATCGCCGACGTCTTACCCGAACTGGTAGGCATTGCAATTGTGGCGGGCCAACCCTCCGCGACAACGCGTTTCAATAACTCCACCTGCCACACAAACGGTGGGTAGCCGTGGATCGCGAGGTAAAAGGAAGAAAATGTTTCAATCGTCACTCGAATCCTCGTCTCGCCATTTCCACGGCCGTAACAGGCCCAACCCGAAAAACCGGCCAGCGCCCAACAGAATCGGCCCGCGCACCGGCTTTTCAAACCGAAACTTGGCATGTACGCCCCAGCGCGGCTTATCTGCTTTGCTTCGCAGCAAACGGAATTCACTCACCGGTGAAACTGCGTGAATGTCCGAAAACGGTCCGTGCTCTATCTCAACGGGCCGGGGAAGTCCCGCTCGTTCGCATGCGGTAGCCAGGATTTCCTCGACGGGCAAACTTCTTTTTGGAAAACGGTCCAGAAGGATTGGCGTCACCGAAGCCCACGTTGCCGAGGGACCGCTCCAGACCTGAGGACGAAGAGCGCGTTGAGGAATATCGAGACCGCATAATTCCACGTTCCACAATGCCGACTCGTCTTTCAAATTGATATTCACGATCGACGCGCATGCCCGCAGAACCTTACGCCGTTGCGCCGTACCGGTCGTTCGCGGCAATACCACAGCCACTCCCATCAAGCGGCCATCCGCATACTCATGTCCCACGAACGGCAAAGCCACAAAGGCGCAATGTGTTTCCGCTCCATGCCCGCTGAAAAATGCGCACAACGCTGGATCGTGTTCCGACAGTTTCATCAGCGTCTTTCGCAGCGCCGAAGTCAAGGTCAGCGCCGCCTCTATCGAGAGGCCCTGCCCCTCGATTCGGCGCAGCACAATCATTTCGCCGAAGCAGCTCTCGGACGCCGGCGTTTCGGCGCGGGCTCGCCCGTAGCGCATCTGGGGCGCGAGCGATGGCCGCTGCCCCAGCTTGTACAGAGTCTCCAGTTCTTCGAGCCGGCCCTCACCAAATACGCGCAGCACCTCTTTGCCTTCGGGATCAGGCAAAAAGGCGGGGCCTTCGGAAACCTCAGCCAATCTCATCCGCACCAGCGAACAAGCACGCCCAAGCGCGGGTACTCGCGCCAGCAAGCGCCCAAGCTTATCGCGAGTTGACTTGTCGGGATCGGCCTCCGGCCATACGAATTGCACAACCGCTGAAGACGGCGATTGCACTGGAAACGTTCTTGGCTGCCTCCCCCTCTGATCCGGGTGCGGGCTGCCCGACTTGCCGTTGTAATTCGTCGGAACGAAGTTCACCACCGAAGCCGCGCGGCCCATTTCCCCTGCCGCGATTTGAGGAGCGCCCAACCTCTCCAGCCACCGCAATACGGCATCCTCGCCATCCTCCGGGAAGGTATCGTGATGTGCCGCCACCAGCGCCTCGAACAGCCGGTCAGGATGCGGTGGCCACTCAGACACAGTAGCGTCGCGGAAATCCGCCGCATACGAACGCCCCATCAAATACTCCACTTCAATTGCAAGCATGGGGGCTACTCCTCCGCATCCGTGGACTGGTCGCTCATCTGCACCAACTTCACGAGCTTCTCCTCGGGTGTGAGAGTAATCGGCTCCTCTCGCCAATCGAGCCCCGCGCTCTTCGCCTTCTCATAAAGAGCGTTGAATGCTTCCATTGCGCTCCCTGCGTCAATTTGGGATATGGTCTTGTCTGAGGCGATAGCGCCGATCCACTCAAATTCCGGCTCGGTCGCCGGAACCAGTTGACACCGCGAGCGTAGCTGGTAGCCTTCTTTGAGCTGCAGCGCCAGAGCGAGAACGCCCAGCGCCGCCACCACCGCGCGGCCGGCCGCATTCACTTCGGGCGATTCCTTGCCGTTCACGGGGAACCGGAGCTTCCGGAGTTGCGCGAACGACAAAACCGCTGTCTGCCGCGCTTCGCGGAATGTCACGCCGCCATCGGAAATGGTCGGCGGGATATTGCCGTGGTTAATCTCGGCCGGCGTCCCCTTGGACTTAAAAAGCTGAGGCTTATCCTTTGACTTGACCGCCTTCGCCGCGTCGAGCGTCCACTGTTCCGTTTTGCTTTGGTAGATCGTGCCCGGCATTGCCTTAATGCCCAGCGGGTCGATGCGCGATGAGGTCCGTTTCCCCTGCACCGCATCGAAGCCAATGATTTCGGAGACCAGAGCACGCGCGAATTTGGCGCTATTGACTCCCGCGCCACTCTGCGAATCCCACGTACCGAACAACAGAGCCGTGGGACAGAGCCGCAACATACCGGTGGCATTCCACGCTCGCGCCTCAACCATCTCCTTGCCAATCTCCGAGTCGCGAAAACGCGTACCCTCGTACTGGCAATCCCGGAATATTGCATCGTGCACCCGATGTGGCGCACTCAGGGAAGTAATCGTCTGGTGCCCGGCAATATCCATTTGAAGAAGAGGAATTCGAATGTCTCCGGCGCGCACCGCGGTCAGTAGTGCATCCTCTAGCCGGTTGGCCTGCGACTGCACTGAATCGAGCAGAACAGTCTTGACATCGCTACGCCCATCGACGACGCGTTCTTCAAACGCGTACTTCCCGCCCTCATGGGTGGGAGGCGAGACCTTATCCCCATCTCCGCCTGCCGGCATCAGCTTCACAATCGCTCGCAGCGCGGACATCCCACCTGCGCAAGAACTCAATAACTTTTCGGAAAGTTCACTTGTAGTCACGGAATACGTCTCCTCAAACCAGCACCGTCGAGCCGCCCGTCCGCGGCAGCCAGAACCGGGTACAATATCATTTAGAAATTCTTTTCTAGATCAAGTAATTCTACACCCGATCACTTCCAATAGCAACAGATTTTTTTGCGGCCTGTTTCGGGCTATGCACAATCAACTGACCTGAAGTTGACAAGGAGGAGGTAGTACCCATACAATAAGCCCTGAAGCCTAATTGAAGCAGGTCGGTTGATTGAGCCTTGCCTGAATTCCTCGGCGCTTCCGCAGAACGATTTGCGGCCTCATCGGGCTGGCGACCTCGCCAGCCCTTGATCCTCTCGGGATCCGGATCTGTACGCGAACGGAGGGAGCGTTGAAACTGCACTTTGTCTTTGCACCCGGCTTCCGCGCCGAACTTCGCCGAATCGAACGCGAGACGGCGTTGCGGATCCTGCGCGCACTTCACCGTTATGCTGAAACCGGAGAAGGCGACGTCAAAGCGCTGGAGGGGAAATTTACCGGCGTCCATCGGCTGCGAGTCGGCGATTGGCGTGTCAGATTCCGCCGGGTACCGGGCGGCGCCATTCACAGAATCGCGGTCGAGAATCGCGGTCAGGCCTACTGATGAAACTCGCGAAGCACTTCCGCGTGAGAAATGCCGTCGCCTCTGGCGATTGATGCCTCAGCCTCAGCATCGTGTTCGCGTTGCGCCTCTGTATAAGGCTCGTCGTCGGGCGGCGCGTTCAGAAGCGACAGGAGAACCGGATCGGCGCAAAGGTAGTGCATATATTGCAGGGCTGCTGGAACTTGGTCAGCCGGTAGTTGTTCAATCAACTGATGAAGCTCCTGTTTCCCATTGTCAGGATTGCCATCCATAGGGTTTCGCCTCCTCGGGGGCCGACGTCTCTATTATTGTACGGCAATGCCCCCCAAATCCCGTTCACAGCTATTTTCAGTCTTTTTTCGTTGATTCTAAAGCCCCTCCCCCAAACTTCCCCAATCCCCCGTTCTATCCTGGAGTCGGTAGATTCAAATGTCTTCGTTCCGACGCATGCAAGCCTTACCCGCCAAAGCCGCTTTCCCAAACGAACCCAATCCCATTTCCGAACAGGACCAGCCCCATGCGTGACCTCCTCCTCCGCGCGCTCGTCCTTCTCGGCGCCGCGACCGCCCTCATTACCGAAGCTCTCAGCCTGTTCCATCTTCTCCGCCGCGGTCCGCTCGTAGCCGCGTGGATCGTCCTTCTCACCGCCGCCGCGGCGCTCCTGTGGACGCGCCGGCCGTCCCTCCCGCGCATCGTCTGCAAACCAACCGAAACCGCCATCGCCGCCGCCATTCTCGCCATCGCCTGCCTGGTCGGCATCGCCGCCATCCTGAGCCCGCCCAATTCCGCCGACGCCATGGCCTACCACATGCCCCGCGTGGTCTATTGGGCGCAAGCCGGCAGCGTCGCCTTCTTTCCCACGCCCTACTTCAACCAGATCATCCTCCCGCCGCTCGACGAATATTTCATGCTTCATACCTACGTCATCTCGGGCGGCGACCGCTTCATCAACCTCATCGCATTCTGTGCCTTCCTCGGTTCCATCGCCGGCGTCTCCGCGCTCGGCGCCGCTCTGGGATTGAAGGGCAGGGGACAGGCCATGGCCGCGCTCTTCTGCGCCACGCTTCCGGCCGGAATCCTGCAAGCCTCCGGCGCCAAAAACGATTGGCTGCTCACCTTCTGGCTGGTCTCGCTCGCCTGGTTCCTGCTCCGCCGCGACGTCCTCTTCGCCGCCCTCGCGCTCGGCCTGGCCGTGGCCACCAAGTCCACCGCGTACCTCTTCGCTCCGCCCCTGATTCTGGCGTTGTGTCTATGGCGGCGCCCCCGCTCCATCGGCCGTCTGCTCGCCGGGCTTACGCTCGGAGTCCTGTCGATCAACGCCCCGCAATACCTCCGCAATCTTCAACTCAGCGGATCGCCCCTCGGCTACGATTCCGCTCAGGGCGACGGCGTCTTCCGCTGGCGAAATGAGCATCCCGGCTGGCAATCCACCGCCTCCAATGCTCTGCGCCACCTCTCCGAACAATTGGGCGCGCGCAGTCCGCGATGGAACCAGGCCGTCTACCGTGCCGTCGTCGATGCCCATACCGCGTTGGGCCTCAATCCCCAGGACCCCGATACCACCTGGCGAGGCAGCCATTACGAACAGCCGCGCAACTCCAATCACGAGGCCGACGCCAACAACCGGTGGCACCTGCTGCTGCTCGCGGCCGCGGTTGTGGTGGCTGCGTTCCCCGGTCGCCGCCGCTGGCTGCTCTATGCCGCCGGTCTCGCCGCCGCGTTCCTGCTGTTCTGTTTTTACCTGAAATGGCAGCCGTTCCTGGCCCGCCTGGAGCTGCCTTTGTTCGTCCTGGCCGCGCCGCTCGCCGGGATGCTGTTGGAGTCGCTTCGCCCGTCGTGGATGGCCATCCCCGTGTGCCTGTTCCTGCTGGCCAACGCGCGCCTGCCGCTCCTCGAAAACTGGACACGTCCCTTGCGCGGTCCGCACAGCCTCTGGGTGGAGACGCGCGACCGGGCCTATTTCAATGACATGGTCCAATGGGATAACCGCGCTTCGTACCTGGAGGCCGTCGATCTCACCGTGCGTTCCGCCTGCGATACCGTGGGCCTGGACAGCAGCGAAAATCAGCTCGAATATCCATTTCAGGCCCTGCTGCTCCGCCAGCGCCCGAGCGTCCGGTTCGTCCACACCGGCGTCGAGAACGCTTCCGCCCGGTACTATCCGCCCCATCCGCCGCGCCCCTGCGCCGTCCTCTGCCTCGATTGCATCGGCAACCGCAAGAAACTGGCCCTCTACACGCCCATTGGCGAGCCCATCGCCATTGGCCGCTTCCTGCTGTTCCTCGCGCCCGGCCGCGGCTCCTATCGCTTGGCCCCGATCACCACGGCGACCATCGCAGGCTGTATATCGAGCCGTTCGATATGGTGCCCCAGTTCGAATGACTGCCCCACCGTCGCGTTCGGATACACCCGCAGCAGGACGTATTGAATCAACAGCTCCAGCGTCTTGCCGTCGATCTCCAGACCCCCGATCTCCGCCCGCTCCACATCCACCCGGGCGCTTCCATTGGCCGAATGGATGCGCGCCGTGACTTTTACCGGACGCTCACCCTCCAGCAGTCTCGAAAGCAGCCACCCCGGGTCAAAGCCTTGCGACCGGCTCACCTTGGCGAGGTCCACGATGCCCGAACCGGTAGCCACCCCGGCCGAATCGATGCGCAACTCTGTGTCCCGCACGCCGGCCGGCGCCTGGCTTCGCACCCAGGCATTCAGCTCCGCGAGACTCAGATCCACCCGCGTTCCCGCGCGCAGCCGGTCGCTCTTGATGGCGTCCACCTTCTGCGTGGCGGAGCGCAACTCATCCACCGTCGCTCCGCCTCCCGCGGCCGAAACCAGGATTACCGCCATCGTTGCCCAGTGCCTCATTGGGGGTTTAGACGCTTTGGGTGTGAGATCCGTTGCCATACCGGGGTCAAGATATGAAATTTCTTCAGTGTCGCATGTCGCCCCGCCGGAAGATGGGTCTCATATTGCAAGAGAGAATTTAGGAGTCTAATATACTGATATAGTATGAATCGAACCTCCCGCGCCGTTTTCCGCCGATAAGGTAACTGTTGGATTGAAGTCGGTCTTTATCTTATGAAGACGTGGACTATTCAGGCTTCCATATTCTGCTTGCTGCCGGCCGCTTTGCCGGTGTTCTCCGGGCAACCAAAAGGCGCGCTCGCCCCGATTGCGCTGTACAACGAATTTGAGCGGGACCCGCCCGCGCCGGTCAAGACCGCTCTACGGGACGAACTGGCTTCCATCATGACTCCGTTGGGCCTGCGCTTCGAATGGCGCGACCTGCGCGGTCCCCGCCAGAAGCCCGCCATCGAATTGGCCGTTATCTCGTTCAAAGGACGCTGCGATGCCGCCGGCCTGTTGCCGCGCCAAGGCGACAGTTCCGGCGCTCTCGGCTGGACGCATATCAGCGATGGCGTCATCCTCCCTTTCAGCGACGTGGATTGCGATGGCATTCGCCGGTTCCTGCAGCCCGCCCTCCTCACGGTTTCTTCCGCCAGCCGCGAGGGGGCTTTCGGCCGCGCGGTGGCCCGGGTCCTGGCCCATGAGCTCTACCACATCTTCGCCGATACCACCCGGCACGGCTCCTGCGGCATCGGAAAGGAGGCCTATACCGTCAAGGATCTGCTGGCTTCCGGCTTCCGGTTCGAAGACCAGGAATCGAAGGCGCTGAAGAACGGAAAAGCCTACGCGCTGCTCGCCAAAGGCTTCGAACCGCCCGATTGACCGGCATCCGACGCTATAATTCGAGGAATGCATGTCTCCGAACTCGACCGGTATCGGGCTCAATTTGAAGCCATTGGCGATCGGGCCAAGGAACTGGCGGCCGGGCTCGACGAAACCCGGTTCAACTGGCGTCCCGCTCCCGATCGGTGGTCCATCGAAGAGTGTCTCGGCCACCTGATCCTGGTCGGTCAACGGGAGGTCCACGCGCTCGAAGAAGCCATACAGCGCGGGAAGGAACGCGGGGCGGCAGACTCCCGGCCGTTTTCCCACGGACCGTTTTCCTATGGACCCATCGAGCGCTTCATCCTCGGTCAGACGGAGCCCCCGGTTCGCAATCCCCGGAACGCTCCCAGGCGGTTTCACCCCCTGCACGGCCAGCCCGTCACCGCTGTCTTGCCGACCTTCCTCCACCTGGAGAGCCAATTCATCCTGCAGGCAGAAGCTGCCCGGGGTCTCGATTTACGGCGCGTGAAAGTCTCCACCCCCTTCTCGCGCTTTCTGCGGATGAGCCTGGGCATGATGTTCGCGCAGGCCGCGGCCCACCAGCGCCGCCATCTGGAACAGGCCACGCGCGTCTTCCATCAATTGCCGTAAATCGCGGCCTCCCGTTCGCTCAGCAATCTTCGCGCTTCACTGCGAATCCGGGGCAGAAAAACGGCAAACACGCCCGCCCCCGCCACGCACAACGCACCACCTGTCGCGACCGTTAAGGGCGAACCGATCCGGGCCGCGCCCCATCCCGCCAGCAGCGATCCGAACGGCGCCATCCCCATCAGCATCATCGAATAGATCGACATCACCCGCCCGCGCAGATGGTCCGGCGCCATGCTCTGGATCAGCGTGTTGGAAGCGCCCATCTGGAGCATCACCGCAAAGCCCGACAGCACCAGGATCCCGATCGACAGCCAATACGCGCGGGAGAACGCAAACGCCGCCACGGTAGCGCCGAAGACCGCGGCCGCCACCGCTACACCTCGGCCGAACCCCGTCAGACTTTGCCGGCTGGCCAGCAACAGCGCGCCCGCCAGTGCCCCGATTCCCGTCGCGCCCATCAACGTGCCGAGCGCCGCCGCGCCGCCATGCAGAACCTGGTCCGCGAAGATCGGCATCAGCACCGTATACGGCATGCCCGTCAGACTCACCACCCCGAGCAGACCCAGCAACGCGCGCACCGGCAGATTGCCCGCGACATACCGGAACCCTTCCGCCATATGCCGGATCGGCGACCCGGAAGGCCGGCTCTCCCGTGGGGCCACCTGCATCGTCAGCAGGCCGGCAATCACCGCGATATAGCTCACCCCGTTGGCAAAGAAGCACCAGCCTTCCCCGATGCGCGCCACCAGGATCCCCGCAATCGCCGGCCCCACCACGCGTGACGCGTTGAACATCGACGAGTTCAGCGCGATGGCGTTCATCAGGTCCCCTCTGGCGACCATCTCCACAATGAACGCCTGGCGCGCCGGAATGTCGAATGCGTTCACCGCGCCGAGCAGCGCCGCCAGAACAAAGATGTGAGGGACGCGCACCGCCCCCGAGAGCGTCAGCGCCGCCAGCACCAGCGCCAGCAGCATGGAGGCCGTCTGCGTGGCGATCACCACCTTGTGCCGGTTGTACCGGTCCGCCACGATCCCGCCCACCGGAGCCAACAGGAAAACCGGGATCTGGCTGCAGAATCCGATTCCGCCAAGCAGCACCGCCGACCCGGTCAGCCGGTAGACCAGCCACGCCTGGGCCACCGTCTGCATCCACGTGCCGATCAGCGAAATCAATTGCCCGCTGAAGAAGAGCTGAAAATTACGATATTGCAACGCGCGCAGCGTCGCGGGAAGTCTCATCGATGGTCTTATTGTACAGCGATGCTGTTATTGTACAGCGATGCTCTTATTGTCGTGCCCGCCAGCGATTCGGGGGAGAATGGAAGCGTGGGGATTCTCGGATGGCTGGCGGCATTTTGGGCGGCGGGCGCGAGCCCGACGTTTTCGCACGACGTGGCGCCGATCCTATATAAGGAGTGCGCTTCCTGCCATCGGCCCGGCGGAGTGGCGCCGTTCAGCTTGATCGCCTACCAGGACGCAGCCAAGCGGGCGGGACTGATTGCCACCGTGACAGGCACGCGCTATATGCCGCCGTGGCTGCCGGTGGCTCCCCACTTTCGCAACGAACGGCGCCTGAGCGACGCGCAGATTGCGTTACTTGCGCGTTGGGCGGCCGGGGGCGCGCATGAGGGCAATGCCGCGGAAACGCCCAAACCGCCGGTCTTCGAAGATGGCTGGCAGTTGGGGAAGCCGGATGCGGAAGCCCGGATGGCGACGGAGTTTTCGGTACCGGCGGAGGGTCCCGACCTGTACCAATGCTTCGTGGCGCCCTCGCCGGTAACGCGCGCGTATTATGTGCGGGCGATCGATATGAAGCCCGGAAATCCCAAAGTGGTGCACCATGCGCTGCTGTTTCAGGACACCACGGGGACGGCGCGGAAGCGCGATACGGGGTCGGGATATCCGTGTTTCGGGACGCCGGGATTTCTCCCGGCGCACGGGCTGAGCGGCTGGACGCCGGGCGGGCTGCCGTTTGAGACGCCGCCGGATATGGCGGAGACTCTGTATAGCGGGGCAGACCTGGTGATGCAGGTGCACTATCATCCGACCGGGAAACCGGAGAAGGACAGGACGCGGGTGGGGTTCTACTTCACGGACCGGAAGCCGGAGCGGCATGGGTTCGATATTCCCCTGGAATCGAACCGGATCGACATTCCGCCGGGTGACAAGGCGTACAAAGTGACCGACCATTTCACCCTGCCCGTGGACGTGGAACTGATCGGGATCAACCCGCACGCGCATTACGTGTGCAAGGAGATGTACGGATATGCCGTGCTGCCGGACGGGACGCGGAGGACGCTGATCCTGATCAAGAACTGGGATTTCAACTGGCAGCAGCAGTACCTGTACCCGGCGGGGACGCGCCTGCCGGCGGATACACGCCTGGAGATGGAGTACACCTACGACAACTCCGCCGCGAATGTGCGCAATCCCAACCATCCGCCGAAGCGTGTGGTGTATGGCGCGGGAAGCAGCGACGAGATGGCGGGGCTGCATCTGACGGTAGTGCCGGTGAGAGGGAGCGACGCGGAGGAATTGAGCCAGACCCTGTGGGGCCGAATGATGCGCGCATTAAAGCATTAAAGCATTTGAAGCCAACAGCTCACCCGCCTGCAGCGCAGGCGGGTGAGATAAACTGAAACCAACAGGGAGCATGCCACACTCCCAAGGGTCTAGAGAGCAACGCATGACCACGGACGAACGCTTCGAACGCATCGAACACCACACCGCCGCCCTCGCCGAAGAGCGCCGCCGGGACCGCGAGGAATACAAAACTCTCTGGCGCGACCTCGCCCAAAAGCACGAAAACATCGCCCGCCAGCTCGAAGCCCTCGCCATCGATACCCGCCTCCGCTTCGAACAGGTGGCCGACCGCTTCCAGGAAACCAACGACAGCATCGCACAACTGGCCGCCGAGTCCCGCGAAGCCGACAAGCGCCTGGAACAGCGCATCGAATCGCTTGTCTCCGCCATCGGCCAATTCCTCACCGGCCAAAAGCAGCCATAAGAAGGACGCAGAGCAGCCAATGACAGACACACAGCTAATCGCCATCTGCCTCAGCATCATGCTGCCCCTCTCGATGCTCCTCTACTCAAATAGCCGAATCGCGGGGGCCAAGGAAACCCTCCGCGCCGAGATCGGCGAAAGCAAACAAACCCTCCGCGCCGAAATCGGAGAACTGCGGGCGGAACTAAGAATCTCCATCGAACGCCTCTCCAACAAGATCGATCACCTCGCCGGAGAGGTCGCCAGCCTGAAGGAACTGCTCTCCGCCCACATGCGCGAACACCACGGAGTCAAATGAACTACGAACAGATGGCCCGCGACCTCGCGGACGCGGAGGCGCGCATCACCAAAGCGATCCTCGCCGCAAAACACAGCATCGAAGCCGCAATCAAAAACGCCGACGCACGCGCATCGCTGCGAGGCCTCGCGGATAGTTCGCTAGACAGACGCGCCGCCATCGACCAGCTCAGCCAGAAGCTAACCGGCGCGCCACCTCCCGACGCGCACCAAGCTCTCATCAACGCCCGCCTGGACGCAATCGAAGCCGCCCAGGCCCACCAGGACGCCCGCATTCAGGCGCTCGAAGAAGCCCGCCAAGCCTGAACCGGCCTGCCTACGCTCCGCGAATGATGCGCGCATGAAAGCGGTGAATCCTGATATTATCGACCCATTGGCCAAGGAGGTTCCATGATTCGCAAAGTCGCGAAGGTTCTAGCCGGATTGGCGCTGGTAAGCGCGGTGGCGTCGGCGCAAGGTGCGGCCGCGAAACGGGACGAGATTACGGCAGCTCTCCCGGTGATTCCCGCCGCCAAGTTCAATCTCGCCGATTATGGCGGAGTGGGCGACGGCAAGACTTTTAACACGGATGCATTCAAAAGCGCCGTCGCGGCGGTCCAAAAGGCCGGCGGCGGGCATCTGATCGTGGCCGCGGGAGTATACAAAACGCTCCCCTTCGTGCTGACCAGTCACATGGATTTGCACCTCGACGCCGGAGCCACTATCAAGGCGCCGGATACTTTTGAAGATTACGGCATTCCCGATCCGAACAAAGCGGCGCCGGTCCCGGCGGGGGGACGCGGCGGATCCGGCCGGGTGGCGCCATTGATTTCCTGTCCTACGGGCACTACCGATCTGGCCATCACCGGGTCCGGCACGATCGACGGATCGGGCGCCATGTTCTGGATGTGGTCCGACAAAACGGCGCGGCGCTATCCGCCGGGACGTCCGGTGGTCAGCCGGCCGGTTCTGGTTTCTCTTACCGGAGTCCAGCGCCTTCATGTGGACGGCATCACGCTGACCAATTCACCCATGTTTCATCTGGTTCCGACTGGTTCGGACATCACTATCGAAAACCTCCGCATCGTGGCGCCTAGCGACGCTCCCAACACCGACGCCATGGATCCCGGAGGAGACCGCATCGTCATTCGAAAATGTGAAATAGATACCGGCGACGACAACGTGGCGTTGCACAGCGGATCGCACGATGTCCTGATCGAAGATCTCACCTGCCTGCATGGCCATGGCATTTCGATCGGCAGTCCCACACGGAACGGTTTGAGCCACGTGATTGTCCGCCGGTGTACTTTCGACGGAACGGACAACGGGCTGCGCATCAAGTCGTACCGCGGCAACGGCGGGGAAGTCCACGATATCTGGTATTCCGATATCACCATGAAGAACGTGCGGCGGCCGTTCGACATCAACATGCTCTACAACGGCAATGCCGGTCTTGCGACCGATGTCGGACCGCGCGAGGCCACCGCCGCGCAAACGCAAAACCTTCCGAATTTTCACGACATCCACGTCTCCAACCTGACCGTCACGCATTCCCCCCTGGCGGGCCGGATCCTGGGGCTTCCCGAGCAGATGGCCAACAACATCACGTTTACCAACGTCAAGATCCAAAGCGTCCGCGGCTTTCTGGTGCAGGACGGGAAGGACATTACGTTCGACAACGTGCAGATCACGACGTCCCTTGGCGAGCCTCTGGTCCTGGACAATGGCTCGGTGAAATGGAATGGAGTCCCGAAGAGCGGCTCAATCGGCGGGAAACCGGATCCGTTTTACTGAATGGCGAGAGCCGCCACTGGGACATAATGTCCCGAGACTTCCCGCAACCCTTTTGGATTCAATAAGCCTTAGCGGGTCTTTGGGACATCTTGTCCCGGGAGGCTCATTCCACGTCCCGCGGGATGCTCTCGGGCAGCAGCCGCATGATCCCAGCGGCGGCGATAAAGAAGACGGAAGCGAGACCCAGCGCGGCGCCCACGCCGTGCCGGTCGGCCAGCGCTCCCACCGTGGCGGGCGCCAGAGCGCTCAAGGCGCGGCCCGCGTTGTAAGAGAAGCCTTGGGCGGTGTTGCGGATCCAGGGAGGGAACAGTTCCGCCGCCACCACCCCGATACAACTGAAATAACCGTGTCCGAAAAAGCCGAGC
>Ga0182018_10000149_pt1 | contig 89188 bp, 84 predicted proteins | sample 812P2MmetaG_FD_120490 | JGI IMG/M metagenome (GOLD analysis project Ga0182018, IMG submission 120490) | Permafrost microbial communities from Stordalen Mire, Sweden - 812P2M metaG | ecosystem: Environmental > Terrestrial > Soil > Wetlands > Permafrost | place: Sweden: Stordalen | collected...
CAGCTTTTACTTGATAGTCCTTCGCCAAGCGCCATAGTTCGCGCGCGACTTCTTTGCTCGCTGCGACGTGAGACTGAATCGCGAGTACCTTCGCGATTTCGATCAGGTCCGTAATGGTCTGCAAGATCGCCCCCGATCAGGTGCAGATAGGCACTTAATCAATTTGCCGACAATAGGACGTCATCCTCGAAATGGAAATAGGCCGAGCTGCTACTGCGGCTGATCTTGCGAGGGGTGCGGCAACGGGCCTTCGTGCTCAAGCACCTGCCCGAGATCGCGCATGTCAATCCAGCCACTACATGCCGGGCAGCGCGCGTAAATAGTCGCGTCCGACAACACGGAATTAAATAGGTCTGTCCAATTTGCCGTCGCAACATTGCAAACTGCGATGGAATTCGCCTTCTGAAGGGTGATGATCAGCGGGGATGTCGGAGTCGTTCCCGGCCAAGTTGCCATCTCCGTAAATTCCGAAATCGCTGTCACCGCCTTGATATCGTAGCCCCCTAGAGAAGGCTTTGGAGCGACACCGTCGGCGCAGGGGTGTCGGTGGCTTGTGGCGCGGCCGTTTGCGCTGATGCCGCTTGTGCAATACCGGCAGCTTCTCAGGCGCAGCGATTATGTCAATAGTCGCGGTAACGGCATGAGTGCCGCGACTGACATCCGAACGGGTTCGCCGTCTGTGACCTTGTAATCGACACTCTCGATTAGAAGTGCGCGCTCTGTCATTGCCTACTCGCGATCGGCTGAATTTGGCGGCCGGGGAATGTCTTTCAATATCTGGCGCGGTACGCTTGGCAGCTTGGCGATATTCACCGCAACGAGGAATGCCTCGTCGCGGCTGAGCCGTTTCATCGACATCTGCCGCTGTGGCTCATCCTCGAAATAGACATGGGCAAGCGGCCGGCCGTTCGCGTCCCTCACGATGAAGCATTCCGTCTGCTCATCGATCGACCAGGGCGGCGGGAAGCGGCGGGGAGTGGCGGGGAGTGGGCATGGCCGATGATTGCCTTAAAAGCTCGATCGGCGTGGCTTAATCATTTTCGCCGTATCTCGCGGAACTCTTTCGGACCGCGAATCAGCCTTCTCTTGCGCCGTTGCTGTTCGTCTGTCGGCAAAGTCTTGTCGCCAATATCGTCGATTGCGCGAGCCGCCATCTCGGCCGCCTTGGGATGTGATCCGTTAGCGCGGGAGCGTGGCACAGGGGTGCCTGCTGGACCGCGTTTCTTGCAGTAGTCGGACAGCAACTTCGCGATCAGCTCGGAGAGCGAGCAATGGTCCGCCGCGGCCGCCGCCTCGGCGGCTGCCTTAAGCGCCGGCTCGATCAGAACTTTGACTTGAGCGGTTTTCATGCGTTTCGACCATGTAGGAGAAAAAAGGCAGGCGTCGCCTACGCGCGTTACGCGCCGAGAGCTAGGCGAATGAAAGGCGCGAAGTCGTCAGGTGCTCAGTGACCGTCGCGTTTGCTAAAATAGGCAGCCGAGTTCTGGATTATCCAATCCTGGGCATCGGTTTCAGATACAAAATCGCCGATATGCTCCGTATGGGCATCCAGATCGTCAACATTCACGTACCAGGTACCGTCCTTACGTTCCTGGGCTGTTAGAACTCGTTTGGGAGCAAGGTTCGCCATGAGGCCGAATATATCTCGATCTACGCCGTTACCTAGACCGAGCGGCTATCGGAACCATGCGGCCTGCCAGCTTTGCGCCCAACTGCGAATGTCGGATGACGCATTTTTGGAGTCCAATTCCAGGTTCCTGAGCATCGCTTGGCAGAATGCGGTCAGCTCTATTTCAGTCATCGGCTTCGTCAGTTGCTGCTTCCGAAGCTTCGCTTCGACCGTTATTTTCGCTTCGTCTTTCGTCATCTCAATCCTTTTCATTGGCGCCACTGGCCGGCGGCCGGCAGCGCTACCTCTCGCTTGAACTTCATTTCAAGCTTCGGGTCGGTGAGCGCCCGTTCTAAGATACCAAGTCCAATCTTCTTTTGCTCCACTCGGCTGGCAGCGCCACGGATGCCAGGGAAGTGGGCGATGACGCGCCTTATTAGCTCCTGGCCGCGAAGCGGAGCTTCTGAGACGCGGGGAAAGGCGATGGCGGCGATCCAAGCTTCGTATATCTGGGCCTCAATCGGCATACCGCCGGTTATGCGGCCGAAATCGTGACACGCAAGCTGCAAGACAACTTCCGCGTCGCGTTCATCGAAGTCGAGGATGGCAGCGGCATCCCGGTCGGCGTGCTTGAAGAAATTTGCCGCCATGCCCAACGGCCGCAGCATTTCCTTGACGCCAATACCGAGGCTCGACGCAAGTTCCTGTTGGACAGTCTCAACGTCGATTTGCTCGCCGATCGTAGCGACAATTTCGCGGGCGGCATTGGCGAGCGTGTACACCGGCACCGGATGGCCGCCCTCAAAGAACAACCTGACCGCGGCGCGGATCCGCGCCTCTGCAACGTCAATCTTTGTCAGCTTCATTGTTCGCATCCATGATCGACCTGTTTCCCATGTGCTTCCCAATTTGATTTCTGGGAAACAAGAGGTTCGAAAAATCGTCAGAAGTACCTTATTTTACTGGCGAGCCCGCGGGGGCTCGAACCCCGGACCCCGTGATTAAAAGTCACGTGCTCTACCGACTGAGCTACGGGCTCGCTGGCGGATCAGATACTTAAAACGGCAGCCATTTACTAGCCTCGCGCGCCGTTTTGTGAGTTTTTGCGTTATGCTTGACGCCCTGTAGGATCGCCAGCACTCGCGGCATATAGGGGCCGTGGGATGCAAAAATTTGCAGCATATTGCGTCATCGGAGCAAGACGAAGGCGGTCGGTGTTGAAATTATCCAGATGGCTTGCGCGGTATAAGACAATGCCTTATATACCTCCCATGAAGGTAGTCGCCACGCGCGGCTACGATCGCAGGGCGCGGAAATCTATTCTCGGGGGCAGAAAGGGCGGCGGCCGAACTCGAAATAGCCCTTACACCTGCCGCATGGCCGGTGATTGCTGGTACTGGTGGCGCCCGCAAGGCGCGAGCTGCCCGAGGCGGGCGCGGCAAGAGCGGCGGCGCGCGTATCATCTACTATGTCATGACGCGCAGAGGCGCGCTGTATCTGCTTGATGTTTATGCCAAGAGCGCGAAGGAGGATTTGACCGATGCGGAAAGGCAAGAAATCCGCGACCTTATCGCGGCGCTCGAGGAGGAAGGATAGCGCTTTGGGCCCTCGTCTGGTTGCCAGCCTCAACGAAGCGCTTGCTCACGCGCGCGGCGAGATTGATCTGTCGAGCTACGTAGTGGCAGTCCCCAAACATGTAGACGTGGCCGAGGTGCGTCAGCGGCTTGGGCTTTCGCAAGCGGCATTCGCGCGGGCTTTTGGACTTGAGGTGACGGCGCTGCATGCATGGGAACAAGGCCGCCGTCGACCCGATCGCGCGGCGCGCGTCTTACTTGCGGTCATCGCCAAAGAGCCGGAGGCGGTATTGCGAGCCCTTGTTAGTTGATCAAATGCGGCTCAAACGCGAATACCTGAGCAACTGTTCGCAGTCATTACGCTATTGCTAGAATGCTTGCGCTGCCGGGTGAGCCGCCAAACAGGACGTTTGCCATGCCGATCGTCAACCGCGTCGCCGACTTGCAGGGGGAAATTACCGCGTGGCGGCGAGACCTTCATGCCTATCCGGAACTGCAATACGACGTGCATCGCACCGCGGGCGCCGTCGCCGAAAAGCTGAAGAGTTTCGGCTGCGACGAGGTGGTGCCCGGGATCGGGCGCACGGGCGTCGTCGGCGTCATCCGCGGCCGCAAGATCGGCAACAAAGTCGTCGGCATGCGCGCCGACATGGATGCGCTGCCGCTGCAGGAAGAAACCAGCGTGCCCTACAAATCGACCGTGCCGGGCAAGATGCACGCCTGCGGCCACGACGGGCATACCGCAATGCTACTCGGCGCGGCCAAATACTTGGCGGAAACCCGCAATTTTGCCGGCACCGCCGTGGTCATCTTCCAGCCGGCCGAGGAGGGCGGCGCGGGCGGCCGGGCGATGGTGCAAGACGGTCTGATGACCCGCTTCGGCATCGAGGAAGTCTACGGCATGCACAATTACCCGGGGATTCCGATCGGCCAATTCGCCATTCGGCCGGGCCCGATGATGGCTTCGGCCGACCACATCGAGATTGCGCTCGAAGGCAAAGGCGGCCACGCGGCGCGGCCGCATATCGCCATCGACACCATCCTGGTCGGCGCGCAGATCATCAATCAGCTCCAGTCCATCGTGGCGCGCAATGTCGATCCCTTGGAGTCTGCCGTCGTGTCGATCTGCATGTTCCAGGCCGGCCACACCGACAACGTCATTCCGCAACACGCGCTGTTACGCGGCACGGCCCGCGCCTTGAAGCCGGAGGTTCGCAAACTCTTGCAGAAGCGCGTCGGCGAAGTGATCGAGGGCACGGCAAAACTTTACGGCGCCACCGCCAAGATCACCTACACCAACGGCTATCCGGTGACGGTCAATCACGAGCGCCAGACCGCGTTTGCCGCCGACGTCGCGCGCGAGATCGCGGGCCAAGACAAGGTCGATGCCAATGTGGCCCCGGTGATGGGCGCCGAGGATTTTTCCTTCATGCTCAATGAGCGGCCGGGCGCCTTCATCTTCGTCGGCAACGGCGACAGCGCGGGGCTGCATCACCCGGCCTACGATTTCAACGATGAAACGATCCCGGTCGGCACGTCCTATTGGGTGCGGCTCGCCGAGACGGCGCTGGCCGGGTAATCCGCTCGTCATTCCGGGGCCGAGCGTTAGCGAGGAGCCCGGAATCCATACTCCCTGCCGTTGAGGAGTAGGCCGGAGGTTTTTCTACTAGGTCTGTGATTATGGATTCCGGGCTCGCCGCTGCGCGGCGCCCCGGAATGACGGTTACTGCGCCGCTTCGATATTGTCGGCCGGCAGTTTTGGCGGCTCGGCCATCACGTTGGTCATGACCTGCTGCGACTGCGGCAATAGATCGGCCGCCTTGCTCTCGATCCTGGCTTCGATGCCGCGCCAATAGGCGAAGCTGTTGAAGCGCGTGCCCTCGATGGTTGCGATGGCCACCGCGGACAGGAACGGCAGGCTCTGCACCACGAGAACGAAGGCGAAGATATTGATCTCGTGCACCTGCTTGTAATTGGTGATGACGAGGGTGAGCGCGCCGACGACAAGTAGCGCCGCGATTACGGCCTCCCAGAACGCCGGGAAATCGGGGCCTTTCTTGGTATTGCCGCCCTTGGCCGTGCGCAGGAACGGCACGTGCTCCTTGACCACGCCAAGTCCTACCGCCCGCGCCACCGTCCATTGCACGGCCATGGCCGCGCAGACTGCGCCCAGCATCTGACCGGGCGTTGCCCGCACGCGCAGGCGATAGAGCGACGCAAAGTGAGCGAGAGAGACCATGAAGGCCGCAATGATCGGCAGCGTCAGAATGCGGTCCGGCACGGCGATATTGGCGAAGGCGACCACCGGCACCCAGAGGATGTTCAAAAGCGCCACGACGACCCCGATGGAGTCGGAGCCGAGCCAATTGAGCCAGCCGATGCCGTATTCCCGTTTCTGATCGCGGGACAAACCTTCCGCGCCGGGCAGCATCCGCCGCCAGTGCTTGCGCACCAACTGGAATCCGCCAAAGGCCCAGCGGTGGCGCTGCCGCTTATAGGCTTCGAACGTATCCGGCAGGAGCCCGTGACCGTAGCGCCGGTTGGTGTAATGCGCGGTCCAGCCGTGTTCCAGGATGCTCAAGCCGAGATCGGTGTCCTCGACAATGGTATCGCTCGACCAGCCGCCCACGGCATCGAGCGCCGCCCGCCGAATAAGACACATCGTGCCGTGCATGATGACGGCGTTGAATTCGTTGCGCTGAATCATGCCGATATCGAAGAAACCGGCATATTCGGAGTTCATCGCGTGGTGCATGAGCGAGCGGTCACCGTCGCGGTGATCTTGTGGCGATTGTACGAAGCCGACATTTGGATCTGCGAATAGCGGCACCAGATCTTTCAGCCAGTCGCCTTGCACGACATAGTCGGCATCGATGCTGGCGACGATTTCGGCGTCAGGCGCGGTATGGGCGAGCGCCAGGCGCAACGCGCCGGCTTTATAGCCGGCGAGTTTCTCGACATAGAGAAATTTGAATCGTTCGCCGAGCGAGCGGCAATGCTCCTCGACGGGCCGCCACTGCGCCGGATCGGACGTGTTGTTGATGATTACCACGCATTCGACATTGGGATAGTCGAGCCGCGCCACGGCATCGAGCGTCGTCTTGAGCATCTCCGGCGGCTCGCCGCAGGCCGGAATGTGGATCGACACTTTTGGCGCAAATGCCTCCGGCACCAGCGCGGGCGCGCTGGTGAGGCGGCGCGGTGGTCGGCCGAAGGCGATGGCCGCGATCTCCTCGAGCCGCGCCAGCGCGATGGCGACCAGCGGGATCAAAAGAAGGATGCCAAGTCCCAGCGCGAAAGCGGCGCCGGGCACGAAATAATGCCCTTTCCAGAACGCGACGATGGCCGTGAACCAGGCGCCGGCCGCGTTGGCGGATACGACGAGCATCAGCGCTTGGGGAAGCGTGACTCCGGCCATGGCGAGGACCGGCAAAGACAGCAATAGTCCGAGCAGCACGGCGAGACCGGCGCGCTTCATATAGTCGGGATCGGTGATCGTTCCGGTCCAGGAGAACTTGGCTTGGCGGCTGGCGTCGAAAAGTCCCCAATAGGGGCCGACGCCGCCTTCCATGGTTTTCCAGGGCTGATCGATGGCTTCGACGATGTTGTAGTCGATGCCGTAGGCTTCGGCGCGATTGACAAAATCCCGGATCACTTGGGCCTGCTCGATGCGGCCGGGGTTGGCGTCATGGAAATTGTAGCCGGCGCTCGGCCAGCCGAATTCGGCGATCACGATCCGCTTGCCCGGATGCATCTGGCGCAGCTTGTCGTAGAACTCGATGGTGTGGTCGACGGCATGCGACGCGTCGAACCCTTCCCAGTAGGGCAGGATGTGCGCGGCGATGAAGTCGACGGCCGAAGCCAGCTCCGGATGGTCGATCCATACTGTCCATATTTCACCTGTAGTTACAGGTACCGGGCTCGATCGCTTCACCTTTTGGATGAGCTTGATGAGGTCATCGACGCTCATTTCCGCGCGCAGCGTGGTCTCGTTGCCGACCACGATGGCATCGACATTGCTATAGTGACGGGCGAGGTCGAGCGCCGAGCGGATTTCCTGCTCATTGCGCTCCTGATCCTTATCGATCCAGGCGCCGACCGTGACCTTCAGGCCAAATTCGGCGGCAATCGGGGGGACCAGTTCAGCGCCGCCGGTGGCTGAATAGGTGCGGATCGCCCGCGTATAGGGCGCGATGGCCTTCAGATCGGCGCGGATTTGCTCAGCCGTAGGCCGCGCCCCGGTGTCGGGATGCGACGAGTCCGCGAAAGGTGAATAAGAGACGCTCGCGAGCTGACCGGTGAAATCCGGCGCCGTTCCTACTGGTCTGCACAGAGCCCATAGGCCTGCATGCACGCACGCTACGAGCGCGAGCACGGCTGCGACAGTGCGCATGGACTTCTAACTCAAGCGGGGCGAACCACACAGGCCCGAACCTGCCCCCAGGTTCGACGATGGTCGTAAGGAGAGGCAACCTTGCGAGCGGCAGTTGCTAAACTAGCGTCCGGTAATGGCGAATTCAAGACAACAAGTTGCGAGCAGCGTTACCGCGGCGGCGGGTTTGCGGATTTTGGCGAACGGATACGGTTAGCGGGTCGTCGTGGGGCTTGGCACCGCCGCCGCCGGCGCCGGGGCGGGCTGCAAAGCCGGGTTCAGCCAACAGTCGTAGACCCGGCCGTTCAAGCTGTCGGCAGCCTTCGGATCTATGCTGTTGGAGTGCAAAACCAGGCACCGGAATGTCGCCTGGATATGGCCGCTCGGGCAGCCGAAGCGGTCGTAAAGGTCGAGATGCCGAAAGGCGGTATCGAGATCGTCGCGCCATAACAAACTGACCACCCGGCGGCCGAGCCATACGCATTCCGCGTTACCGGCCGGACCATTGAGCACACGCTGGGCTTCGGCGTATTCGTCGACTTTCTGGGCCGCGTTGCTGGTGTCCTGGCCCGCCGGCGCTTGCTGGTCCGCCGGCTTGGTGTCGGTCGCCTGCGCCAGAGCGGGGAGGGTTGCAAGGCTAAAGGGCGCCGCGACGACGCAGGCAGCAATGGTCAATCCGCCGACAAAATTGAGCACGCGATGGGACATGGTTCTCTTGTTCGTTGAAGCTGGTTTGAGCCGGTAAGATAAGGACGTTTCCCCGAACGCTTGATTGGCCGCGTGAACGGCCGCCTTAGTAGTCGCCTTCTTGGCCGTCCGATTTGGCCGTTATTGCGGCGGCCGCCTGGTCGAAAGAGCGGCCAAGAGAGTTGTCAAGACAACACCCTAACTGCATTCGTTTGTCCAGCGCGCAACGTGCCGCGCTTGGCATCGGGTTCCGCCAAGGCTAATGCGAAAGGGTGCCCCCGCCCAACGGAAATTCCATAGCCCCCGCGCTTGCGCATTACGCGCTTACGGCGCTCGCGATCGGCCTCGTGTGGTGGTGGCTGGGTGCGCCCGTTCACCTGCCGCCGTCCCCGCTCGCCGCGGGCGGCAAGCTTTACTGCGTGTCCTATGCGCCGTTTCGCGACGGGCAGGATCCGCTGGTCGAGGGCACGCGCGTCAGTGCGGAGCAGATCGACGAAGACCTCGCTCTGTTGTCGCGCTACACCGACTGCATCCGCACCTATTCGGTCGCGAACGGGCTGGATCAAATCCCCGCAATCGCGCAGCGCCACGGGCTGAAAGTCTTCCTGGGACTGTGGCTGTCGAACAGTGCGGAAAAAAACCGGGTGCAGATCGCGACGGCTATCGATCTCGCCAAGAAATTCCCCAACGTCATCCGCGCCGTCATCGTCGGCAACGAGGTGCTGTTGCGCGGCGAGCTCTCGGTGACCGACCTCGCCGCCATTATCGGCCAGGTCAAGACGCAGGTCTCCATGCCGGTCACCTACGCCGACGTTTGGGAGTTTTGGCTGCGTTACAGCGACCTGCAAAATGCGGTCGACTTCGTCACCATTCACATCTTGCCCTATTGGGAGGACTTTCCGCTGCCGGCCTCGCTCGCCACCGCCCATGTCGACGCCATTCGCAAGCAAGCCGCCGCCGCCATCCCCAACAAAGAGATCGTCATCGGCGAGATTGGATGGCCAAGCGCCGGCCGCATGCGCGAGGCGGCGCGGCCCTCGCCGTCGAACCAAGCCCGCGTCATCGAGGAAACGCTCACGCTGGCGCAGCGCGAGAATTTTCGGATCAACGTCATCGAGGCCTTCGATCAGCCTTGGAAGCGCCAGCTCGAAGGTTCGACCGGCCGGTATTGGGGAATCTTCGACCGCGCGACCGGAGCGCCGAAATTCAGTTTCGACGGCGTCGTGTCCGACCACCCGCATTGGCCGATGCAGGCGCTGGCCGGAATGCTCCTCGCGGCGCTGACTTTCGCGGGCGCTTGGTGGGCCGGCCGCGGCAAGAGCCTGCCCCCGTTGTTGTGGCCGCGCATCGTCGCGCTGGCATTGATCCCCTCGGTCCTCTTTGGCTGGACGATCGAAACGGTTCCGGTCGACAGTTACGACATCGGCGGCTGGCTCCGCGCTTTGGCCTTCGCTGCCACGGCCGCCGTGGCGCCGATCGCTTGCGCGGCGGCCTATGCGGCGGACCGGCGGCAACCGAGCTTTGCCGCCTTGCTTGGCCGCTTGGGCCGACCAACCGATGCATTGAGCGTTGCGTTTGGCGTCAGTTTGATAGCGCTCACGTTACTCTCGGTGCTGACCGCGCTTGGGCTCGTCTTCGACCCGCGTTACCGTGATCTTCCTTTTGCGCCGCAGAGCGGGGCCGTCATTGCGTTCCTTGTCTTGATGGTTTCAACGCCGCGCAAATCTCAACTGAGCACGGCCGGCTCGCGCGCGGTGGCGGAGACGTTGGCGGCAGCGGTGCTTACCGTTTCGGCCGTTTACATCGCGATCAACGAAACCTTGGCCAACTGGCAAGCGGTCTGGCTTTGCGCCGGACTGATCGGGCTTGCCATTATTCTGGTGCGGGCGCGGAACGCGCCAGACTGAGGATCAACACACCCGCCGCGAGCGCCGCGAGATCGGCGTTATGCAGCACGATGCCGAAACCGGCCGCCGCGAGCGCGAACGCCACAAGCACGATGGACGGCCGCAGCAAATTCAGCAAAGCGGCGGCCAGCGCCACGCCGCCGAAGACTTCGTGATTGAACAGGATGATCGACAGCCGAAACGCGCTGCACAGCCAAGTATTCAGCCCGGCCTGACAGGCAAGCTCCACGTTCAAGTTCTCGATCGCCATGTAGCGGATATAAAGCGCCTCGCCGACCGACAAAAAGCCGACAATCAGGAGCCAATTGGTCTGGCGTGCTGTCGGAAGAAAAAGCGGGCGGCGCATGGCTACCGGCTTGCTGCCGCAGGCAGGTCGGCGACAACACGGACACGGCCGAGCACGCGGCTACGCGGCTTGTCCTTTATCGTGATATCCACATCTTGGCCGAGCGAGGTGAGAAGCCGCATCAGACGCTCGCTAGAGAAGTTAGCCAAACGGCCATTCAACAGGGCGGATACCTTTGGTTGATCGATGCCCATGAGGATCGCCGCGGCGACTTGAGTGAGACGCCGACGCTTGATGAGTTGCCGAATATGGCTCGCAAGTTGAGCCTTAGTCAGTTCCTCCTCGGGTTCTGGCAGACCCATGTCGGCAAACACATTGCCGCTGCTTGGTGTCACCGGGATTTGACGCTTTATTTTTTTGACCACCGTTCGTAATCCTCTCTCGCACGTTTGAGCCTTCGGTCGATCAACTCCAGTTCGTTCTTAGGCGTTGCGATGCCGTACTTGGATTTCTTCTGAAAGGCGTGCAGCACGTAGATCGCCATAGCGAAACGTACCGTGTAGACAGCGCGGAATGTATCGCCGTCGAAATCGTCAACAATCTCCAGTATTCCGGCATCACCAAATCCTTTCAGTGGCCGCGCATATCCCGCTTTTCGGCCAATTTGCGCTTCCCAAAGCGCGCCACCGACCCGTAGTTGCACTTGCTTTGGGAAACCTGCTCAGGTCCACCTTGCTGCCGCCGACCCAGCGCACAGGCTTCGGGCGCATTGCACTGGGCGGCGTCGCCATAGCTTGAACCCTTAGCCCAGAATATGCCCGTTCAGGCATAGATACAAGCAGAATTTAACGTCTGCGGGGCTAAACATCACCGCCACGCGAGGCGCTGACCGTCGTAGAAGGTTGGCTGGCAAAACAGCCCGAATGGCGTCAGCTGGGCGCAAAGCTGCGTCGCGGCTCTGGGCTGCGCCAGCGGTCCAGCCACCAGGCGCAATTCCACGCGGCTGCCCCGTGGGACTTCCTTGACACTGACGATGGGCTGCAGACCTTCAAAAAGCTGCGGATGCGCCGAACGTAAAACTTCCCAGCGCGCGCGCAGGGCTTGGATGGTCAGGCCGCTGCCGATATCGACGCCATAAGCGGATTGCGGCGATGCGCTCGCCGCAGCGTCGGCCGCCGATGCGATCGCGGCAGGCCGTGCCGCGAAGGCGGCCGGCGGCGAGGCTGCAGTTGCGACCATCGAAGCGGAGGCAGCGGCGGTAGCGGCAACCGACGGACCGTCGTCGAACCGCTGCGTCGCATTGGCAGTTTCGATTTCTTTGCTGATCGAGCCGGTGACGTCGTCCATATCGTGCTCGACGGAGGTGAGGCGGGTTTTGATCTGGTCGCTGTCGGCCGTAAGCCCGCGCACGGCGTCGTTAAGCCGCCGCGTCTCGGCCTCCGCATCGAACATATGCGCTGTTTGCGCTCGAGCGCCGTGAAAGGCGACCGCCAATCGCTGCGCGCCGACCTCACTGCGGCTCGACATCACGGCGAGCAAAAGCGCGGCGGCGGCCGTCCCGCCCCATATTGCCAAGCGCCGCAGGCCTTCAAGCGTGAAGGTCCTGGGTGTTTCACCCTTGCGAGGCGGCGTCTCCTTGACGATTTGCTCCCTCACCGCTTGCGCGAGATCCAGCATGCAGAGCTCCGGCAATTTCCCAGACGAATCAGTGTTAAATCTATCAGATTCTGTCATTTGACACTTCGGATCGCCGCTTTTGCCTGGTTCATGGGCGTTTCCTCTGGGCGTTTCCCATCGCCGCATTCGCGGCTTTCGGCGATCCGACACCTCGGCTAAGAGTGCGCCGCGGAGATTGCGATGAAGCCTCGAAGCTGCCTTGCGATCGTGCTTGCGGCCGGCGAGGGCACCCGCATGCGCTCGGCGCGGCCCAAGGTGCTGCATGCGGTCGCCGGCCGGTCGCTGCTCGCGCATGTCCTTGCCGCGGTGAGCGAGACGGGCGTCACCGCTACCGCCGTCGTCATCGGTCCCGGACAGGATGAGGTTGCCGCGGCGGCAAAGCGCGCCGTGCCGGATGCCGCCGTCTTCGTGCAGCAGGAACGGCGCGGAACGGCGCATGCAGTGCTCGCGGCCAAATCCGCGATTGAACGGCTGCCGGACGATATTCTCGTTGTTTACGGCGACACGCCGCTGATCCGCCCGCAAACGCTGTCGCGCTTGCGCGCGGCGCTGGCCGACGGGGCCGCCGTCGCGGTGCTCGGCTTCCGTCCCGTCGATCCCGCCGGCTACGGACGGCTGGTCACGGCAAATGACGAGCTTATCGCCATTCGCGAGGAGGCCGACGCAAGCGCAAGCGAACGCGCTATCAAGCTATGCAATGGCGGCATCATGGCGCTTGCCGGGAAAACTGCGCTTGCCATCCTGGAACGGATCGGCGACCACAATCGAAAAGCCGAATTCTATCTGACCGATGCGGTCGAGATCGCGCGCGGCATGACGCTTGGCGCGGTGGCGGTCGAAGTCGAGGAGGACGACGTGCGCGGCATCAACACCAAAGCTCAGCTTGCCGAAGCGGAAGCCGTAGCGCAGCGGCGCCTGCGCCAAGCAGCCCTCGACGCCGGCGTCACGCTGGTCGCGCCCGAGACGGTGCATTTGTGCGCCGACACCAAATTCGGCCGCGACGTTGTGGTCGAGCCCTACGTGGTATTCGGCGAGAAGGTGACGATAGAGGACGGTGCGGTCATTCATTCATTCTCGCACCTTGCCGGCGCGCATGTCGGCAAGGGCGCTTCCGTCGGGCCATTCGCTCGGCTGCGGCCGGGTACGCGGCTCGGCGAGGGTTCGCGCATCGGCAATTTCGTCGAAATAAAAGAGGCAGTCGTGGAAGCCGGCGTCAAGGCCAATCACTTGAGCTATATCGGCGACGCTTTCGTCGGCGCCAACGCCAATATCGGAGCCGGAACCATCACCTGCAATTACGACGGCAGCGGGAAGCACCGCACCGAAATCGGCAAAGATGCTTTTATCGGCTCGAACTCAGCGCTTGTCGCCCCGGTGAAAATAGGCGAGGGCGCCTATATCGGTTCCGGATCGGTGATCACGGAAGACGTGCCCGCCGATGCGCTGGCGTTGGCGCGCGGCCGCCAGACCGTTAAGGAAGGTTGGGCGAGCCGCTTGCGCGGACTAAAATCGCTCGGCAAGAAGAAGGCACATTCGCGCGATTAAGCCGGCGTTTTCGCCGGAAATGTTACGGAACGAAACGTTATTTGATTTCTGCGACAATTGCGCTTTAACCATTAATAGCTGAGCGGAATTTAGCCGCTCTGTGTTTGAGGAGAGCATCCACTCGGATGTGCGGCATCATCGGAATCATCGGACACGAGCCGGCGGCGCCGCAGCTCATCGATGCCCTTAGACGCCTTGAATATCGCGGCTACGATTCCGCGGGCGTCGCCACGCTTGAAGGCGGCAAGCTGACGCGGCGTCGCGCCGAGGGCAAGCTTAAGAATCTCGAGTTGAGGCTCGCGCGCGAACCGCTTAATGGAACGATCGGTATCGGCCACACTCGCTGGGCGACGCATGGCCGTCCCACCGAGAACAACGCGCATCCGCATGCGACCGAAAAACTGGCGGTCGTGCACAACGGCATTATCGAAAATTTCAACGAGCTGCGGCGCGAGCTTCAAGCCAAGGGCGCCAAATTCGCCACCGAGACCGACACCGAGGTCATCGCGCACCTCGTCACCGAAGAGATGAAGCGCGGCGCGTCGCCCATCGCCGCGGTCAAGGCGGCGCTGCCGAAATTGCGCGGCGCGTTTGCGCTCGCCTTTCTGTTTGCCGGCGAGGACAATTTGTTGATCGGCGCGCGCCGCGGCTCGCCGCTCGCGATCGGTTTTGGCGAGGACGCGATGTATGTCGGCTCCGATGCGATTGCGCTGGCGCCGTTCACCGACACCGTCAGCTATCTCGAAGACGGCGACTGGGTGATCATTACGCGCGGCGGCGCCGAGATCCACGACAGCGGCGGCACGATCGTGCAGCGTGCCGTCCTGAAATCGCAAGCCTCGGTCCTGCTCATCGACAAGGGCAACCATCGCCATTTCATGGCCAAGGAAATCCACGAGCAGCCCGAGGTCGTCGGCCACACGCTTGCCAATTATATCGACATGACAACGGAGCGCGTCGCGCTGCCGATGAAGCTGCCGTTCGATTTCCGCAGTCTCAGCCGCATCTCGATCGCGGCCTGCGGCACCGCCTATTACGCCGGGATGGTGGCGCGCTACTGGTTCGAGCATTTCGCGCATTTGCCGGTCGAAGTCGACATCGCGTCGGAGTTTCGCTACCGCGACGTGCCCCTCGCGCCGGGCAATCTTGCGATCGTGGTGTCGCAATCGGGCGAGACCGCCGACACGCTGGCGTCGCTGCGTTATGCGCGGGCGCACCAACAGCACGTTCTCTCTATCGTCAACGTGCCGACCTCGAGCATTGCGCGCGACAGCGATATCGTCATGCCGACGCTGGCCGGACCGGAAATCGGCGTTGCCTCGACCAAGGCCTTCACCTGCCAATTGGCGGCACTGGCCGCGCTGGCGATTGCCGCCGGCCGTGCTCGCGGCGTTCTCACCGAGAGCGATGAGAAGGCGCTGGTGCATGCGCTCATCGAGATGCCGCGTCACCTCAACGAGGCATTGGCGCTCGAGCCGCAGATCGAGCAGATTGCGCGCGATCTCGCGAAATCGCGCGATGTTCTCTATCTCGGCCGCGGCACGAGCTATCCCATTGCGCTGGAAGGCGCGCTGAAGCTCAAGGAAATCTCCTACATCCATGCCGAGGGTTATGCGGCGGGCGAGCTCAAGCACGGCCCGATCGCGCTGATCGACGAGAATATGCCGGTGATCGTCATCGCGCCGCACGACAAAGTGTTCGAAAAGACCGTGTCGAACATGCAGGAAGTCGCTGCGCGCGGCGGGCGGCTCATCCTCATGACCGATACGAAGGGTGCGGCCGCCGCCAACGATGGTCAATCGGTCGTGACGCTGACTTTGCCGACCGTGCATCCGGCCGTAGCGCCGCTTGTCTATGCGGTGCCGGTGCAGCTCCTGGCCTATCACACCGCCGTCATTATGGGCACGGATGTCGACCAGCCGCGCAATCTGGCGAAATCGGTAACAGTGGAATAACGCTGTTCTGCGCTGCGGCGGTGCTGTGAAAACTATCGCTTTGCTCCTATATGTTTTCCGGAGCGGGGCGGCCCAGAGCAATGACCAACGACGATCGTCAGAGTGCGAGACCGCCTTTGGGCACGGCAAAGACGTCGGGCGTCATAAGCCGTATCCGCACCTATTTCCTGACCGGATTGATCGTCGCCGGGCCGGTGGCGGTGACCTTGTGGCTGATCTGGTGGTTCGTCACCTGGGTCGACAATCTGGTGCGGCCGTTCATTCCGGTGGCGTACTTGCCGGAAACTTACCTGCCGGTGAATATTCCGGGGCTCGGCCTGATCATCGTCTTCATCGCGCTGACGTTGCTCGGATTCCTCACCGCCAATTTGATCGGCCGTAAGCTCATCGAGTTCGGCGACGGCCTCTTGAACCACATGCCGATCGTGCGGCCGATCTACCGCACCGCCAAGCAGATTTTTCAGACGCTGTTCTCCAAATCGGATTCGAGCTTCCGGCGCGTTGCTCTGGTCGAATTCCCCTCGCCGGGCATGTGGTCGCTGGTCTTTCTGACACAATCTCCGACCGCGGAAATCTCCGACCGCTTGCCGGCGACCGAGCACGTTTCGGCCTTCATGCCATGCACGCCGAACCCGACGACGGGTTTCTTCTTCTATGTACCGAGGCGCGACGTGATCGATCTCGACATTACGGTTGAACAGGCGATGACGTTGATCATGTCGGCGGGCATCGTGCAGCCCGGCGCGGATGCGCAGGCGTCGGGCAAGCTTGCGGCGCTCGCCGAAACCGCCCGCGCCGCGCAAGCCGCGCGCAAGGCAGAACCGGCCCCCGTCAAATGAACCTCATTTTCCCCACCGCCGACTAAGTGTTACGGTTGATCGATAACACCGTCGCCGGGGGGTACGGGCATGAATTTCCTGCAAGCCGTCCAATCGGGATTTGCCAATTATGTGAATTTCAAAGGCCGCGCCTGTCGTTCCGAGTTTTGGTACTGGCAATTGTTTCTGTTGGTGGGGGCTTCGTCGTAGAATTGTTTGACTATGGCGTTGGCTTTCGTATCTCAGTTCTGACGACACTTTTTTGGCTCGCGACCACGATCCCCAGCATCGCCGTCCAAGTGCGCAGGCTTCATGACATCGACCGGAGCGGCTGGTGGCTGCTGCTGGCTTTTGTGCCACTCATCGGCGCGCTCGTGCTGATCGTCTGGTTTTGCACCAAAGGCACGCAGGGATACAACCGTTTCGGCGCCGATTATTTCCGTCCCGGCGGGTATGCGAGGGCCGATCGCGTTCGGGCGGCGCCGCGATGAACATCACTCTGGCGGCAAGGCGCCGGCTTAGCGCACGTTGCACGTCACGTCCGGCATATAAGATACGATCGATAATCACGGTGCTCGGCGTCGCGCGGAAAGCTATCGTCACACGGCGCTCAAATCCGACAATGCGAAGGCCGGGACGCAAGTCATCACGCCCGGTGCCGCGCTCGGGGGAGGACTCGAACCCGGCGCAATATGCTTCAATTCGGTCGATATAGGCGATAGCGCGCAGCGGCCCTGATCGCTCGGCAATATATTCGTATAGTTTGATGAGATCGGTTGCGGCCTCCGGGGAGAAAACGACCCTAAGCGCCACGTTTCGACGCCTTCAGCTTCTCTGCATGACGGGCGCGAACGGCGGCAAAAGCCTTCTTCGCGGAGACGGCGCGCTTGGGATCGGCTTTCATGGCGTCGTAGACCGGACCGACCTCGCTTGCCGACGCATAGGTTCCGGCACGGACTTTGCTATCGATGAACCGTGCCTGCTTGGCCGGTAAACTGACGGTGCGCTTCTGTACGGGCGGCATAACCATTCCTGTTGGAGTCTCTTAGTATGATATATTCATACTATTGCTTCGGCAAGATAAATGGCCGGCGTCGGCCAACTCAACCCGCCCCAAGCAGCCTGATCGCTTCGTCGCGCGCGAACAGATAGAGCAAGTCGCGCAGCGCTTCGCCGCGCGAGGTTTTCAGTTTCGGATCGCGTGTCAGCATGAGCGCCGCGTCGTCTCGTGCTGCTGTCAGCAGCTTACTGTGAACCCCGATCTGGGCGATGTGGAAACCGGGCTTGCCGCTTTGCCGCGTGCCAAGCAGGTCGCCTTCGCCGCGCAGCTTTAGATCTTCCTCGGCGATGCGGAAGCCGTCGTCGGTCTCGCGCAGGATCGCCAGCCGGGCTTTGGCGGTCGCGCCAAGCGGGGGCTTGTAGAGAAGAATGCACGTCGAGCGCTCGGCGCCGCGGCCGATGCGGCCACGCAATTGATGCAGTTGCGCGAGCCCGAAACGCTCGGCGTGCTCGATGACCATGACGCTCGCTTCCGGGACGTCGACGCCGACTTCGATCACCGTGGTCGCCACCAGAAGCCGCGTCTCGCCCTTGGCGAAGCGCTCCATGGCGCGATCCTTGTCGGCGCCGCGCATGCGGCCGTGAACGAGGTCGACCGCATCGCCAAACCGCTTCTTCAAATCGCGGAAGCGCTCGTCGGCGGCGGCCAGATCGAGGCTTTCGGATTCCTCGACCAGCGGGCAGACCCAATAGACGCGCCGGCCCTCGTCGAGCGCACGGGCCACCGCTTCGGTCACTTCGGCAAGACGGCTGAGCGGCACCGCGCGCGTATCGATCTTTTGCCGGCCCGCCGGTTTCTCGCGCAGCTCCGAAATGTCCATGTCGCCGAAATAGGTCAGCACCAGCGTGCGCGGGATCGGCGTTGCGGTGAGCACCATCAGATCGACCGCCTCGCCCTTGCGCGCCAGCGCCAGCCGCTGATGCACGCCGAAGCGGTGCTGCTCGTCGACCACGGCAAGCGCCAGATCGGCAAACGCCACATTGTCCTGAAACAGCGCGTGGGTGCCGACGACGAGATCGATGTCGCCCGCCGCGAGCCCCGACAGGATTTCCTCGCGGTCGCGCCCGCGTTCGCGTCCGGTGAGGATGGCGAGCCGGATGGCGGCGGCGCGCGCCAATGGCGCGATGGTGGCAAAATGCTGCCGCGCCAGGATTTCGGTCGGCGCCATGAACGCCGCCTGGCGGCCGCCCTCGATCACGTTGGCCGCCGCCAGCAGCGCGACGACGGTTTTGCCCGAGCCGACGTCGCCGTGGAGGAGCCGCAGCATGCGTTGCGGTTGCGCCAGATCGGCGACGATATCGGTGACCGCGCGCTCCTGCGACGGCGTCAGCGAATAGGGCAGCGCGGCGGCGATGCGGGCGCGGAGCCTGCCTTCGGCTGAGCTGCCGCGGCCGGGGCGAGTGCGCATATGCGCGCGCAAGAGCGCGAGCGCGAGCTGGCTCGCCAGAAATTCGTCATAGGCGAGCCGCGACCACGGCGCGCTGTCCGGCTTGATGTCGTCGGGCGTTGCCGGACGATGCACGCTGCGCAGCGCGTCGGCAAAACTCGGAGAAGCGTTGCGCGACAGCCACGCGGGGTCCTGCCATTCCGGCAGCACCGGCAGGCGGTCGAGCGCAAGGTCCATCGCTTTGCGCACCTGGTTCGGGTGCAAGCCTTCGGTCAGCGGATAGACCGGATCGATCAGTGGCAGTTTTGCAAAACCCGCCGCATCGACGACGCGGTCGGGATGCAGCATCTGCAAATGGCCGTCGTAGAGCGTCGTGGTGCCGGAGACGTAGCGCAGCCCGCCCTCGGGCAGGAGCTTTTCCAGATAATCCCGGCGCGCGTTGAAATAGGTCAGCGTGAGCGTGTTGGTGTCGTCGCTGGTGTCGATATTGTAGGGCGCGCGCGGCCGGCTCGGCGGCGGCGGCCGATGCCGATTGACGGTGACGGCAACCGTCACCACCGTCTCCGGTATGACCTCGCTGAGCTTCGGCTGATTGCGCCGGTCGACAAAGCCGGTCGGCAGGTGAAACAAGAGATCGATGACGCGCGGCGGCTCGCCGTCGCGGCCGATCAGGCGGCCGAACAGCTTTTCGAGCTTCGGTCCGATCCCCGGCAGGGCGGAGAGCGAGGCGAAAAGCGGATTGAGGACCGGCGGGCGCATCATTGCCTATCGCATTTCCCGGGCGCAGTGCAGCACGAAGCGCAGCGGAGTGATGCGCTGCAGACCCGGGACCGTTAGAAACTCCGCGCCTGGGACAGTCCCGGATCAGCGGTGCACCGCTACGCGCTGCACCGCATCCGGGAAACGCGGCTCAATATTACCGCCTGAGAATAGCTGACGGGAACAGGATCGCGGCTGACATTTCGCGCGTTGCCCTCTATATACCCGTCGCCCGGCCGCGTCCGGGCTTTCGGCGTTTGGCGAGTATTGTGGAAAGTCGATGACGGAACGATCCAGCGAAGGTTTGAGCGAACGCCGGCGCAAGCTGTTGTTCCGGGCGTGGCGGCGCGGCGTGCGCGAAATGGATTTGATTATCGGCCGTTTCGCCGACGCCTATATCGACAAGCTCGATGAGCCTGCGCTCGACGATTTCGAGCATTTGATCGAAGCGCCCAATGCCGAGCTCTACGCCTGGGTGGTCGGCGACGCGGCCGCGCCAGCGACTTACGACACCGCCGTGCTGCGCCAGCTCATCGGCTTTCACGCGCAAGCCGGGGAGGGAGCAAAGGGCCAATGACAGCGCACTCCCCGCTGACCAAATCGCCGGCGCAGCGGCTCGCGCCCGGCCGGCCGCTAACGCTTGCCGGAATTGCCGACGGCGCCGAAGGGCTGGTGATCTCCGACCTCGCCCGCTCGATCGCCGCGGGCGCGCAACCGCCGGCAATCTCGATCGCGGTGGTCTGCCGCGACGGTCCGCGCATGGCGATGCTGACGCGTGCGCTCGGCTTCTTCGCCCCGGACATCGAGGTTTTGGAATTCCCGGCCTGGGATTGCCTGCCCTACGATCGCGTCTCCCCGCATGCCGCCGTGGTGGCGCAGCGCATGATGACGCTGGCGCGGTTGGCCCGCCTGCGCGGCCGCGAGCATCCGCCGGTGCTGCTCACGACCGTCAACGCCGTGCTGCAACGCGTGCCGGCGCGCGAACTCCTGGACAAGCAATCGCTCGCGGCCGCGTCCGGCAACGTGCTGCCGATGGCCGGCATCACCCAATGGCTCGATCTCAACGGCTTCAATCGCGCCGCGACTGTTCGTGAAGCGGGTGATTACGCAGTACGCGGCGGCATCGTCGATCTGTTCGCACCCGGCATGGACGAGCCGGTGCGGCTCGACTTTTTCGGCGACACGCTGGAATCGATCCGCAGCTTCGATCCGGAGACGCAGCGCACCACCAGCGAGCTGCGCGCGCTCGATCTGGTGCCGATGGCGGAGTTTCAGCTCACCAGCGACACCATCCGGCTGTTTCGCACCGGTTACGTGGCCGCGTTCGGCGCGGCCGCGCCCGACGACATGCTCTATGAAGCGGTCAGCAAAGGCCGCCGCCATGCCGGCATGGAGCATTGGCTGCCGTTGTTTCACGCGCGGATGGAAACGCTGTTCGATTACATCGCGGCAAGCCCCGTCGCCGTCGAGCCGCTGGCCGAGGAAGCGGCCCACGAGCGCCTCGCGCAGATCGCCGACTACTACCAGGCCCGCAAAGAGGCGCTCGATCCCACCGGCGCCGGTGCGCCCTACAAACCGCTGCCGCCGGACCGGCTCTATCTCACCGAAGCCGAATGGCGCGAGTGTCTCGACAATGCCGCGCTGGCCCGCCTGACGCCGTTCGCCGCGCCGGAGCAAGCCAACGTCATCGAGATCGCGGCGCATGCCGGCCATAATTTCGTCGCCGAGCGCAACACGCCCGGCGCCAATGTGTTCGAGGCGGTGACCAAGCACGTCTATGCGCTGCAGGCCGGCGGCAAGCGCGCGATGATCGCGCTGCGGAGCGAAGGCTCGCGCGAGCGCATGGCCCATGTGCTGGCCGAGCACAAGCTGGTCAATCTCGCGCCGGTGACTTCGTGGCCGCAGGCCTTGGCGCTGCCGCGCCACCAGATCGCGCTTGCGGTGCTCGGCATCGACTCCGGTTTCGAGACCGCCGATGTCGCCGTCATCAGCGAAGAAGACATTTTGGGCGAGCGGCTGGTGCGCGCGCGCCGCCAAGGCAAGCGCACCGAGAATTTTATCGCCGAGGTGACGAGCCTCTCGGCCGGCGATCTCGTGGTCCATGTCGATCACGGCATCGGCCGCTTCATCGGCTTGCGCGCCATCGAGGCGGCCGGCGCGCCGCATGACTGTCTCGAAATCCACTATGCCGGCGGCGACAAATTGTTCCTGCCGGTGGAGAACATCGAGCTGCTGTCGCGCTACGGCTCCGAAGAAGCCGGGGCCGAGCTCGACCGGCTCGGCGGCACGGCATGGCAGTCGCGCAAAGCGCGGATGAAAAACCGCATCCGCGAGATTGCCGGCGAATTGATCAAGATCGCCGCCGAGCGCCAATTGCGTGAAGCGCCCCGCCTCGCCGTCGATCCGGGCATCTACGACGAGTTTTGCGCCGGCTTTCCCTACGAGGAGACCGACGATCAGCAAGCCGCCATCGGCGCCGTGCTCAACGATCTTAATTCCGGCCGGCCGATGGACCGGCTGATTTGCGGCGACGTCGGTTTCGGCAAGACCGAAGTGGCGCTGCGGGCGGCCTTCAATGCGGCTATGAACGGCAAGCAGGTCGCCGTCGTGGTGCCGACGACGCTGTTGTCGCGCCAGCATTTCAAGACTTTCACCGACCGGTTGCGCGGTTATCCCGTTCACATCGCGCAAGCATCAAGACTGGTCTCCGCGACCGAGCTCGCCAAAACCAAAAAGGGCATTGCCGAGGGCGGCATCGATATCGTCATCGGCACGCATGCGCTCCTTGGCAAGGCCATCAAGTTCAAGGATCTCGGCCTCATCGTCGTCGACGAGGAGCAGCATTTCGGCGTCGCGCATAAGGAAAAGCTCAAGCAATTGCGCGCCGAGGTGCATGTGCTCACGCTCACCGCGACGCCGATCCCGCGCACCTTGCAGCTGGCGTTGTCCGGCGTGCGCGATATGTCGATCATCGCCACGCCGCCGGTCGACCGGCTGGCGGTGCGCACCTTCGTCTCACCGTTCGATCCGGTCATGGTGCGCGAGGCGCTCTTGCGCGAGCGCTATCGCGGTGGCCAAGCGTTTTACGTCTGCCCGCGCATCGAGGACCTCGCCGAGGCGAAAACGTTTCTCGACAAGAACGTGCCGGAAGTGCGCGTCGCGGTGGCGCACGGCCAGATGCCGGCCGCCGTGCTCGAAGACATCATGTCGGCGTTCTACGACGGCAAGTTCGACGTGCTGTTGTCCACCACGATCATCGAATCCGGGCTCGACATCCCCAACGCCAATACCTTGATCGTGCACCGCGTCGACATGTTCGGCCTGTCGCAGATTTATCAGCTGCGCGGCCGGGTTGGACGGGCCAAGCTTCGCGCCTACGCGCTGCTCACGCTGCCGGCCGGGCGCAAGATCACGGCGCAGGCCGAGCGCCGGCTCAAAGTGCTGCAATCGCTCGACACGCTCGGCGCCGGCTTCCAGCTCGCCTCGCACGATCTCGACATCCGCGGCGCCGGCAATCTGTTGGGCGACGAGCAGTCCGGCCACATCAAGGAAGTCGGATTCGAGCTTTATCAGCAGATGCTGGAGGAGGCGGTGCTGTCGATGAAGGCCGGCATTTCCGCGCCGGTCGCCGATAAATGGTCGCCGCAAATCGCCATCGGCACGCCGGTGCTCATCCCGGAAGACTACGTCACCGACCTGCCGGTGCGGCTCGCGCTCTACCGCCGCCTTGCCGAGATCGAGGACGACCGCGACATCGAAAGTTTCGGCGCCGAGCTGGTCGACCGCTTCGGCCCGTTGCCGGAGGAAGTCGAATATCTGTTGCAAGTCGTCGCCATCAAATCGCTATGCCGCCGCGCCAAAGTCGAGAAGATTGAGGTCGGCCCCAAAGGCGCAGTGCTGTCATTCCGCGACAACATCTTCGCCAACCCCGCCGGCCTCATCGGCTATATCGCCAAGCACGCGGAAGGTGCGCGGGTGCGGCCGGATCAGAAAGTTGTGTTCTTCGATGAATGGGACAGCGCCGAGGCGAGGCTCAAGGGCGCGGCGGGGATTTTACGGACGCTGGTGGGGATCGCGGAGAAGGGGGCGAAAGCCGCGTGAATAGCCAGGGCGGCAGCTCGTTGCCGCCCCGCAGTTCGGCTAGCAAGCACAGACTACGCGGCGGCTTTCTTGAGCACCTTTAGGCCGGACCAGATAACGCCATTGGCTTCAGTGACGACGACCGCGAATGATGGCTTTACTGTACGGGCCGCCCTCTGCGCCTTATCGTGTACCTGGCCTCTGGTTTCTTGGCCGACGTAGTTGTACTCGGCGGGAGGCAGCTCATAAACGGTGCCGTCATCAGCGGCAATGGCCTGAGAGAATCCCTCTCTTTTCATTGCCTCGTGAAGCTTGGTGTAGTCGCTCCAAACAGCATCGTGAAGTTCTACTCGTGTTTGCCCGCCCTACACTTGCTGGCTACGGCCTAACCGCCGAAAATCGCAAGATTTCCTCATTTCCGGCCCATCCCGGTCTCAAACACCTGTTTGAATTTCAATCGGGCGTTTAAGAACGCGCCGTCAAGCGCGCCAGAAGTTGCATCATGAGGTCCACCATGTTGGCGATCCAGAATTCGTTGCGGCCGGTTGGCGATCCGCTCACGGCCGGGCCGGGCTGCCCGAACTGCGGGCGCTCGATGCACCTGACGCGGATCGCGCCGCGCACCGAAGGCCTGTCGGACCTGCGCGTCTATCGCTGCGGCGAATGCGGCGTGTCGCTCGTCGAGGCGGCTGACGACAGCGCCGCGCCATCCCGGATGAGCGCGTAGGACGCGTCATGGCGGACTTGTTCCGTGGTCGTCATTCTGCGGAGCTCGGCGCTCGGACTCTTGTTTCCCGGATGCGACGCAGCGTGTAACGATGCATCGCTGATCCGGGATCGCCTTGGGCTCTGAATGCGTTACGATCCCGGGTCTGCGGCGCACCATTGAGCTCCGCTCCATGCTGCGCCGCGCCCGGGAAACGCCGGTTCCGTGACGTCACAGACTTGTTGACACTTGTCTCCATTGCGGTTACATTCCAAAGAATCAAAGCTCGCCCTAAGGGACGCCGCCTGGGTGATGCCGGGCGGCAGGGGCGAGTGCGGTGCCCGCGGGCGGGGCTTCATCAGCCCGGCTCTCGGGCGGCTCCGGCATCAGTCTGCCGGCACTAGGACCCGCGCGTGAAGTGCTCACTGGACTGGGATAGAAGGGCTGTTTGACATGGCGGCTTGCAAGACTCGCGCGCAGTCGCGTCGCGAGAACGAATCTCCATACCGCCGCCGCCGATCGACGCGGCCTTCTGGCCATAACGACAGCTCGATTTTCAAGCAAATGCGAAGAAAATTTATCGGCGCGCGTTAGGCCGCACGCAATTGCCGTTCGCTAGGTGTTTTCACTGAGGCGGGCTGGCGCAATTCACACAAGCGCGGGCCACAATTTGGAGCCGTGCATCATGAGTTCGCTGGAAATCGAGGAAAGACGCAGCACCCCGCGCCACCGCCTCGGGCGGCTGGCGACGATCAAGCTCGGAATTGGCATTGCACCGCGCTACTGCCTGGTGACCAATGTTTCCGCCGAAGGCGTGCGCATTCACGTCAATGGCTTCGATGTTCTCGATGAATTCGTGCTGCTGTTTTCCGGCGACGGGCTCGGCCAGGACGGCACATACAAGGTGGTCTGGCGACAAGCCCAAGACATTGGCGCCAAGTTCGTCAGTACCAAAATCCAAAACGTTTGACGTTTCACAAAACGGGAAGGCGCGAGCCTGGAACGGCGAGCTACGCCCGCAACCGCGAATGCCGCCCCGATGTGCGCTCGATGGCGCTCGCTAGATATTCCGGCGACTGCGCGCCGGTGACGATGACGCTGCCGCCGAATACGAAGCAGGGCACGCCGTCGATGCCGGCTTCCTTGGCGGCGGCGGCTTCGCCTTCGATGCGGTCGACCTCGGCGTCGCTCGCCAACAGCCGGCGGACCAGATCGCCGTCCATGCCGCAATTGACCGCGGCCTGGATCAAGACCTTGGGATCGGTGAGATCGGCGCCTTCGGTGAAGTAGAGGTCCATGAGCCGTTGCTTCATCCGCGCCGGATCGGTGGCGCTGCGCGACCACAAGATCAGGCGGTGACAGTCGAGCGTGTTGGGTTGCCGGCTGATCTTGTCGCTGGCGTAGACCAGGCCCTCCATCGCCGCGGCGGCCGAAACGCGTTCGGCGATCACGGCATAGCGCTCGACCGAGCCAAATTTGGTTTCCAGATAAGTCTGCCGGTCGATGCCTTCGCGCGGAATCCAGGGATTTAGGAAATACGGCCGCCAATTGATGCTGACGTCGATATCGGGCGTGAGCGCGATCGCGCCTTCGAGCCGGCGCTTACCGATGAAGCACCAAGGGCACACGACGTCGGAAACGACGTCGATATGCACGGTGGCGCGCGCCTCGGAAGAATCCACCATCGCGATAGCCTTCCATTCGAGCGTGTCAGCTAGCCTAGCGCAAATCCCCAAACGATGGGAATTGGTCTGGCGTTTCGGCAATAAATGGCGGCTTGCTCATCCGGCCGCAACCTCGCCGACCACCCGGGCGATCAACGATTCGACGCTATCGGTCGGCTTCAAGGTCGCCAGCGTCACCGCCGTCTCGACGCCGTTGCGCCTGCTATCCGGCGCCAGCATCGTGTTCTTGAGCACGCTGGCGATGCGGCGCGCCACGACATGGGCGGCGCGCAGATCGGTTTCGGTGAAAACGGCGAAGATGGAATTGTCGGCTTCCTGGCAAGCAAAATCGACCTGGCGCATCAGCCGGCCGACCAGCCGCGCCGCGTCGAGGCTGATACGGCGGTCGGTGTTGTCGAAGCAGAAGCGCGCGATCGACAGGCCGACGCCACGCTTATCGGCATCGTCGACGGCGCGATTGAGGTCGCGCCAGAACGCCTCCTGGACGAGGAGCCCAGTATCGGGGTCGAGCATGCCTTTGGCGTCGAGCGATTTGAGCATGCGCTTGAGCCGTTGGCCGAATGCGTACAAGCGCACATAGGGCAGAAAGCGCTCGACCAGCCGCTGCGGGCCTTCGGAGATGCGCTCGAGATTAGCGAGCTCGATGGCGAATGGCTCGATCACGGCGGGATGACCGCCGAGCACCACGACCGGCAGATCGCGAAAGCGCACGTCTTCGGCCAGCACGGTCAACAGCGCCTCGACGATTTTCGGAGCAAAGCCGTCGCCGATCACCATGCCGTCGATGTCGCGCGCATTGAGCGCGCGCGCCGCGCTTTCGACGCTGAGCGCGCCGACTACGCCGACCCGCTCGCCGACCGCAACCGACAATGCCGGATAGGTGCGGCCGCGCCCGCAGACGAGCACGCTCGCTTCGTCAAGCGGATCGCTCGCCGGCAGTTCGGGCAACGCCTCGCCGCGCGATGTCAGCGTGCGCATGCGGCGCAACACCGTGCCGTGAAGGTTGCGCGTGCGCAGCGCCGTGGAGAGCCGCCGCACCAGCCGCTCGGCCGGCGCGTTGGCGGCGATCGTCAGCGCATCGGGCACCGACGGCACGCCGTCGTCGCGGGTGCGGGCGATGATCGGCATGTAGAGACCGGTGCCATTCTTGCGGAAGTCCGCCAGCACCTTTGCGAACGCCGTCACGCGCGCGCGGTCGGCGCAGGGCTCGGCCAAAATCACCGCTTCCGGCTCGATCGAGGCAAGCGCCGCCGGAGCGTCGGTCCAGGTGGCTTCGATGAGCGGAAAGGCGCCCGCCGCGCGCAGCGCCTCGACGACGTCCGGCGCCGGGCTGTCGGCAATGACGGCAAACGGACCTTGCAGCGACGACATGGTGGCCAAACGGCGGGATGCGAACTTTTACGGGTACAGCCTCAAACCATGCCAAAGTGCTGTTAATGGGCCGTCAACGCCGGTGCGGCCTTTGCCGCAACCGGCCTTCAGCCGGTGGCAAGAGCTTGGCGCCACGTCCGCTCGCCGCGCTCGGCGAAGGCGGCAATGACGAGAGGATTGATGCCATAGGCGTTGAGGGCTGCCTGCATCGCCGCAGGATCGCCGGCATTGCCGACCAGCCGCTGGCCGATCAGCGCATCGGGCAATGCCGCTAGCGTCGCCCGGTCGTCGATGCGGCCGATCGTTTCCAAAAGCCCGCAGAGCGCGAAGCGGTACCCGCCGACGCTGACGATGCCCGCGGGCGCGCCGGTGACCATGACGGTCTTGCTCACCGCATCGACACGGCAGCTGTAGCCGGTATCGACGATGCCATCGCGCCCGATCTTGAAATGAGGCTGATCGGAGTGCTCGATCCCCGCCGGAAATGTATGACACGGCACCATTGGACCGCGTAGCGCCAGCGTATCGGTTTCGGTCGCGATCAGTTCGGCAACCGTCACCGCACCGTCCCCATCGCGTGGCGCACGCACGAGACCGAGCGGCAGCGCTGCCGGCCGGCCACCCGCACTACGGCGTCCGGCAATAAGTCCGGCTTCGCCGAAAATCGGAACATCGACGAGAGTGGCGTCGTGTTCGGCCCAATCGGCGCTGTCGGCAAGGCGCTCCGGCGAATGCCACGCGGCCAAGATCGTGGTCGGTCCTTCATGGGCAAACAGACCGGTTTCGGCGAGGCGGAAGGCAGCAGCGGCGGGCAGGATCAAAGTGCCGCAACGGTCGTCGCGCCGCTGGCGCGCGAAAATGTCGGCATCGAGCACGTGATGCAGCGCGAGCGTACCGCCGGTCAGCAGCCACGGCACCAGCGTGAGGCAAATGCCGGCAAACGAAGCCGGTGCGATGGTCGAAAGAACACTTGCTTGCTGCTCAAGCCGGCTTTCAAGCAGCACGCCTAATCCGCCGGCCAAGAGTTCGAGATGGCGGCGCGCAACCGGAACCGGACCGTCTTCGCCGATTTCGAATGTGATGACGGCGATATGTGCGGCGGGATTACCGTCGCGCTCGAGCGGCGGGACCGGATCGAGCTTCGGCGCGGTGAATAGATCGTCAAACGGCACCACGCCGTCGGGCGGATTTGCGCCGAACGCACAGACATAGCGGATCGAAAACACTTCGGCGGCGACGCGCGTCGCGAGGTGGCCGTGGTCGAAATTGCCGACCCACCGGCAAGTGATCAGTGCCTTGGCGCCGACACGGGCCAGCGCCGCGACGGCATCGGCGCGCCGCCACAACAATGGCAGCGGCGCCGGAATCAAACCCGCGCGCAGAACGCCGAGCATGGTCAGCATATTCTCGGCGATATTCGGCAGCTGAATGCCGACGATCGCATCGGTCGAAAGTCCCATGCGGCAGAGCCGGCCGGCAATCGCCGACACCATCCGATCGGCTTCGGCGTAGCTCAGCCGCAGCGGAGGGCCGTCGGTAAAGCTTTCACGGTTCGGCGCATCGGCAAGTGCGATGGCGCCGGGGTGCCGTGACGCGGCCCGGCGAAACAAATCGTCGATACTGATGCGGCCGCCGCTTTGCGGCGCCTCGCCAACCGCTGCGGCTTCGCCGAGTATCATGGCTGCGCGGATCCTTGCGGAAGGTTGGAGGGCTGATGCCACCAGGTTTCCGGCAGGTAGCCGTAAAGCGACGTCCGCTCCGGGTGCCGGATAGAGGTCCAGCGCGCCACCCATTGCTGGGGCAGATAAAACAGCGGCACGACGTACGAGCCCGAGATGAGCACGCGATCGAGCGCGCGCACGGCGGCGACGAAATCGGGGTGCTCGCGCGCACTCAGCATCGCCGCGATCGTGGCGTCGACGGCGGCGCTCTTGACGCCCATGTAATTGCGCGAGCCTTGCTGGTCGGCCGCCGCAGAGCCGAAGTAGAAGCTCTGCTCGTTGCCCGGCGACAGCGACTGCTCCCAGCGGTACTCGATCATGTCGAAATCGAACGACGACAGGCGCTCCTGATATTGCGCGTCGTCGACCAGCCGCACCCGCATCGCGATGCCGGCGCGCGCCAAATTGTTGGAAAAGGCAAGCGCCAGCCGCTCGTCGTCGCGGTTGGTCACCATGATCTCAAAGGCAAACGGCCGGCCGCTGCCGCGCTGGCGGAGCGCGGTACCATCGAGCGCGTAACCGGCGGCGTTGAGCAACGTGAGCGCTTGGCGCAGCGTGGCGCGGTCGTAGCCGGAGCCGTCGGAGACCGGCGGCGACCAGGTGCCGTCGAGCACGTCGGCGCGCACCGCGTCGGGATAGGGCGCCAACAGCGCCCGCTCGCGCGCATCGGCGGGGCGATGGTAGGCGGACAATTCGGAATCGTCGAAGTAGCTCGCGCTGCGCTGGTAGAGATTGTAGAAGAAGTTGCGATTGATCCATTGGAAATCGAACAACAGCGCAATCGCCTGGCGCACGCGGATGTCGGCAAATAGCGGCCGCCGCGTATTGAAGACGAAGTCGGACGCAAATTTCGGCAATCCGCTTGGAAATGATTCTTTGACGACGCGGCCGTCGCGCACCGCTGGAAAGTCATAACCGGTCTGCCAGCGGCCGGGATCGGTCTCGCTGCGCACGTCGTAGAGGCCGGCCTTGTAGGCTTCGAAATAGGCGTTCTCGTCGCGGTAGAAATCGAACCGCACTTCGTCGAAATTCCACAGACCCCGATTGATGGCGAGCGCGCGGCCCCAATAATTAGGATCGCGCTTGAGCGTGACGCTTTTGCCCGTATCGACATTGGCGACCACGTAAGGACCGCTGCCGATCGGTTTGGTCAATGTCGAGTTCTCGAACGTGGCGACATCGATCGCATGTTTCGGCAGCACCGGCATCAGGCCGAGGATCAGCGGCAGTTCGCGATCGCTGGCATCGGCGAAATCGAAACGCACGGTGCGCGGATCCAATATCTCCGCCTTGGCGACTTTAGAATAGTAGCCGCGATGGCTCGGCCGGCCGTGATCGCGCAACAGCTGCCAGGAGAACACCACGTCGTCCGCGCTCACGGCAGTGCCGTCGGAAAAATGCGCCGCCGGATCGAGGGTGAAGGTCACATAGCTGCGCGCGTCGTCGGTCTCGACCGAGCGCGCCAAGAGGCCATAGAGCGTGAACGGCTCGTCATAGCTGCGCGCCATCAAGCTCTCGATGACGTAGCCGCGGATCGGCTGCACCGCGAGGCCTTGGACGATGAGCGGATTGAGGCTGTCGAAGGTGCCGAGTGCGCCTTCCACAATCCGGCCGCCCTTCGGCGCGTCGGGATTGGCATAGGGCAGCGCCGCAAAGCCGTCCGAGAGCGCCGGCGCGCCATGCATGGCCATGGCGTAAGCCGCCTGCGCCGGCCGCGGGAAGCCCGCGACCAAAAGCACGCCGCACCATAGCGCGCCGTGCAATGCGACCCGCACTGCATAGCCGGCATGGGTGTTTTTCGGGGCTGTCATGAAAGGCGTTGCACGCGATTCGGTCGGGTGCCGGCGAATGTACCACGCCGAGACTGCGGCGGCGGCCCGCGACCCGGGGCCCGGCGCCTCAACAGTAGCTTGGCGCGAAGTTGCGCGGACGGCCTTTATCTGCCCGCGCGTTTGGGCTATTGGGGCGCGGGCCGGGTCACGCTGTTGCCGTAATCTGCGTCGATTGACCGTCACCCAGGGGGCTCGCGCGGCGTGGCGACGGATGTCGCGATATCGGGTCATTGAACACGCCATTCTGACCAGGCAAATCGGTCCGGATCGATTTGCGGGTGGCAGCACCAAAGAGGAACTGCATCTCATGAATTATCGAAACGCGTCGGCGCCGGCACGGCCGGTGAGCCGGACGCTCGCTGCCATCGGCAAGATAAGCCTCCTGACCGCCGCGCTGGCGATGGCCACCGCCTCGCTGGCTGTTGCCCAGCAAGCCGCACCGGCCACTGCTGCCAAGCCAAAACCGCCGGCCAAGAAGCCGGGCGCGCCGGCGGCGGGGCAACCTGCGCCCGTCACGCCCACACCCGGTCAGGCGCCCGAGGCGCAACAAGCGCCGGCACCGGGCCAGGGCGGCGACCAGCAGCAGCCGGTCCAGTTGATCTATTCGCCGTGGACCAAGTTCTGCCTAAAGAACAATAACGATCCCAATGCCAAGCAGGTTTGCTTCACCGGCAAGGACGCGCGCATCGAATCCGGCATGCCGGTGGTCGCCGCTGTGCTGATCGAGCCCGAGGGCGAGCCCAAGAAAATCCTGCGTGTCACCTTGCCGCTCGGCATGCAGCTTATTCACGGCACGCGCGTGATCCTCGATCAGAACCAGCCGATGACCGCGCCCTATGTGATCTGTTTCACCAACGGCTGCATGGCGGATTACGAAGCAACCCCCGACATGGTCGCCAAGATGAAGAAGGCGCAGGGGCTCGTCGTGCAGGCCATCAATTCGACCGGTCAGCCGATCAGTCTCGTTTTACCGTTGGCCGATTTCGCCAAGGCCTATGACGGCCCGCCCACGGATCCCAAAGTGTTCGAGGAGCAGCAGCAGAAATTGCAGGAAGAGCTGCAACGCCGTGCCGACGAAGCGCGCAAGAAGCTCGAACAGCAGGGCGGTCAGCCGCAATCCTCAAACGCGCCGCCCGCGCCTGGCGCAGCGCCAGCTCCCGCGCCTGCGGCGCAATAGCCAGTGACACGTTTCCCGGGCGCAGCGCATCAGGTAGTGGTGCGCTGCAGACCCGGGATCGTTTCAAACGCAGAGTGCGGAACGGTCCCGGATCAGCGGAGCACCGCGTCCGGGAAACGGATTTCTGAAATCAGCTAATGAATCGACGACGCACGGGGTCGGTAGCCGCCCTTGCCGTCGTTGATGAAAACTTCGGCGACCTGTGGGTGGCGCACCGGCTCGCCGCTCTCATCGGGCAAAAGGTTTTGCTCGGAGACATAGGCGACATATTCGGTGTCGTCGCTCTCAGCGAACAAATGATAGAACGGCTGATCCTTATGCGGGCGCACGTCCGCTGGGATCGCCTCGTACCATTCCTCGGTATTGTCGAAAATCGGATCGATATCGAACACGACGCCGCGAAACGGATAAAGGCGGTGCCGGACGACTTGGCCGATCTGATACTTGGCGTTCCGAATCTTGTTCATCGATAGCCGTAATTTACAGCCTGTGTGGGGCGAAAAAGCAATGCCGCGATTGTCGCGCTCTCGTTACGAAAGTTCCATAGGTTGAAAGCCCGTGGGATTGACGGCCGACGGGACGAGGCTTGTTCATAGCCCATAGCGCTGGCCCATTTCGGGATCCTTCTCGGCCACGAGCCCGGCGAGATCGACCAGCACCTTGGCCTGCTTCCAGGTTGCATCGTCCTGCATCTTGCCGTCGATCATCACCGCCCCGCTGCCGTCGGGCATGGCGGCGATGATCTTCTTGGCGAAGGCGACTTCGGACGGGTCGGGCGAGAACACGCGCTTGGCGATCGGCACTTGGCTCGGATGCAAGGTCCAGGCGCCGGCGCAGCCCATGAGGAAGGCGTTGCGGAACTGCGCCTCGCAGGCCGCGCTGTCGGCAAAATCGCCAAACGGGCCATAGAACGCTTTGATGCCGGCGGCGGCGCAGGCATCGACCATTTTCGCGATGGTGTAGTGCCAGAGGTCTTGTTGAAAAGCGGGGCGCGGCGCATCGGGTGCGCCGGCGTCGGCCAGCACTTTGTAGTCGGGATGACCGCCGCCGACGCGCGTCGTCTTCATCGCGCGCGACGCCGCTAGGTCCGCGGGGCCGAGACTGATGCCGTGCATGCGCGGCGACGCGACAGCGATCGAGGCGACATTGTTGACGCCCTCGGCGGTCTCCAGGATGGCGTGAATCAAGATCGGCTTCTTGACCCCATGCTTGGCTTCGAGCTGCGCCAGGAGCTGATCGAGGTAATGGATGTCCCAGGCGCCTTCGACCTTGGGCAGCATGATGACATTGAGCTTTTGGCCGATGGCGGCGACGATTTCGGAAATATCGTCGAACACCCAAGGCGAGTTGAGCGCGTTGATGCGCGTCCACAATCCGGTTTCGCCGAATTCGCAACTTTTCGCCATGGCGATGAAGCCGGCTCTTGCCGCTTCTTTCGCGTCCGCCGGAATGGCGTCTTCCAGATTGCCGAGCACGACGTCGACCTGGGTCACGAGCTCCGGCACCTTGGCACGGACTTTGTCGATATGCGGAGGAACAAAGTGGATCATCCGCTCCAGCCGCAGCGGCAATTCGCGCAGCGGCGCGGGCGCACCGATGGCAAGCGGCTTGAAGAAGTTACGCGGCAGCTTCATGCGACGATCCCGCAATCACTTTTTTTGAGCATGATCTTTTCCGAAAACCGGTGCCCACTTTTCGGGATCATGCTCGAACGCCCAAGGCTAGGCTGAACGACAGGACCTCGCCAAGCCGCTTTTCACGCAAGTTGTGCCTAGGAAATGGCGCCACTTATACCATCTCACCGCGCATCAACCGGGGCTGCGAAGCGGCCGGCGCCACACCCTCGCGCATCAAGGCGCGGCGCAATGGGCCGATGCGGTCGACGAGGTAGAGCGACAGCCCGCGGGCGCCATGCGCCGGAACGAAATCGGTCAGCAGACTGCGGTTTAACAGATCGACGGCGATGGTGCGGCTCGTCGCGTCGGCGCTGCGCTGCGTGTCATAGCGCGCGAGCACTTCGGGCGCGCCGATATCGAGATTGTCCCGCCGCGCATCGGCGACGATCTCGGCGACGGTTGCGCCGTCGCGCAGGCCGAGATTGAGCCCCTGTGCGCCGATCGGCGGCACCACATGGGCTGCTTCGCCGACCAGCGCGACGCGCGCGCGCGCGAACGCGTCGGCGGTCTCGATTGCCAGCGGAAAAACGCCACGGCCCGGCTCGACACTCATTTTGCCGAGCAGCGAATGCGCGCGTCGCTCGATCTCGGCCGAAAGCGCCTCGTCGGATTGCGTCAATACTTTTGCGGCGCTCGACTCGTCGAGCACGCAGACAAGGCTTGAGCGCCGGCCGGGCAGGGGAACGAGCGTGAAGGGCCCGCTCTCGGTATGGAATTCGGTCGATGTGTCGTCGTGTGCTCTATCGTGGGCGAGATTGAGCGTGAGCGCCGTTTGCGGATAGGTCCGGCGCCGCGTGCCTATGCCGGCTGCCGCGCGGCACAGCGAACGCGCCCCATCGGCGCCGATGACCAGCGGCACTCGCGCCACGCCGCCGGCATATGTGATGGTGACGCCGGCCGGATCGCTCGTGACGGCAAGCGCAGGCGCCCCAATGCGCGACAGTTTGAGTTCAAACGCACGGTCCTCGAGGGCCGCGATCAAATGCCGGTTCTCGATATTGTAACCGAAGGCATCGATTCCGATTTCCGCCGCGGTGAAGAAAGCCTCGGGCGCCCGCAGAAGGCGTTGCGTATCGTCGAGAATGCGGAGCTTTTTGAGCGGCGCGGCATTGGCAAGACACGCTTGCCACGCGCCGAGCGTTTCGAGCGCCGTCACCGAGCTTGCAAGCAGCGCCGTGGTGCGGTGATCCGGCGCGGCGGACGGCGCGATCAAGAGCGTGTCCACGCCAGCCGCGGCCAGCGCGATGGCGCAGACGAGCCCGGCCGGACCGCCGCCGACGACCACCACTTCGGCGGTGAATGTAGCTTTGGCTCCGTTCACGCTGACCGCCAGTTCAAAGGGTTACTGAGCTTTGCTGTGATTTATGATGGAAAGTGTAGCAATCACAGAGAGGTTGCGCACGATCTTCAATTTAACGTGTAAACTTAGGATATGGACCCAATTGAGCCTCAGGCAAAGCCCGGATCGCCGCTGACCACGGCGGCATTTGCGGTCCACATCTTTACCGCCTGCGGCGCTGCTTGCGCGCTCCTTGCCTTGCTCGCGGCGGTGCGAACCGACTGGCCGCAAATGTTCGTCTGGCTCGGGGTCGCGCTGTTCATCGACAGCGTCGACGGCACCTTCGCGCGGCGGCTTCGCGTGGCCGAACTGCTGCCGCGCTGGTCGGGCGACGTGCTCGATCTCGTGGTCGATATTCTCAATTACGTCTTTGTGCCGGCTTACGCCGTTGTCGCGAGCGGACTCTTGCCGGATACGGCAGCGATCCTGCTCGGCATTGTCATTGTCGTGACCGGCTCGCTCTATTTCGCCGACCGCCTGATGAAGACGTCGGACTATTACTTTCGCGGCTTTCCGGCGCTGTGGAACGTCGCGGCGTTCTATCTCTTCCTGCTCAAGCCCGCACCTTGGCTCGGCGCCGCGGCGATCACAGCCTTAGCGGCGCTGACCTTCGTGCCATTGCATGTCGTTCACCCCGTCCGCATTTCATACTTACGCGTGCCCACGGTGGCCGCGATGATTATATGGACCCTTCTCGCAATTTACGCGGTTGCCAAAAATCTCGAGCCCGGCCTTTTGACCGTCGCGGCGTTGTGCCTGTTGGCAATCTACTTCGTAGCGGTCGGCTTCTTGCGCCGCCATCATCCTGAGCGGCCACTCTTGCCGCATGATTGAAGGGAACGACCCATGCCTCGACCTGTTCTTCTGATCGCCGGCGGCAGCCGCGGAATCGGCGCGGCGACGGCGCGGCTTGCCGGCGAGCGCGGCTACGACGTCGCGGTCAATTATGTCAGCAACGCCGATGCGGCGGCCGATGTCGCCGGGGCGGTCAAGAAATCCGGCGGTCACGCCGTCACGCTCCAGGGCGACATGTCGAAAGAGGACGAGATCATGCACGTCTTCGGCGACGCCGCGCGCACACTTGGGCCGATCACGCATTTCGTCCACAGTTCCGGCATACCCGGCAAGAATTCGCGCCTCGACGTCGCCAGCGCCGCCACCATTCGCGACGTGATCGACGTCAATTTGTTCGGCGCGCTGTTATGCGCGCGCGAGGCGGTGCGCCGCATGTCGACGGTCCACGGCGGACATGGCGGCTCGATCGTGCTCTTGTCGTCGATCGCGTCGGTGACCGGCGGCGCCGGCGAGTATGTGTTTTACGCCGCCGCCAAAGGCGGGGTCGACGCGCTCACCAACGGCTTGGCGCGTGAAGTGGCGAAAGAGGGCGTCCGGGTCAACGCCGTGCGGCCGGGCCCGACCGACACCGAGATCCACGAGCCCGGGCGGCTGGCGCGGATCACGCCGCTATTGCCGATGGCGCGGCCGGGTCAGCCGAACGAGATCGCCGAAGCCGTGCTGTTTCTGCTCTCGCACGCCGCGTCCTACATCACCGGCGCGGTGCTCAATGTTTCTGGCGGGCGCTGAGCGAACGCCTTGTGTTCCGCGGCCGGTTACCTATGATCGCCGCGAATTTCACCGACAATTCGAACAAATTCAGAGGAGAGGAAAATGGTTGCTGCAGTACGCGTACATAAGGCCGGCGGACCCGAGGTTTTGACTTACGAAGAGATCGAATTAGGCGCTCCCGGCCAGGGCCAGGTCCGGGTCAAGCAGCATGCGTGCGGTGTCAATTTCATCGATGTCTATTTCCGCATGGGCATGTATCCATCGCCGGTCGGCTTGCCCTTCGTCGCCGGCAACGAAGCCGCTGGCGAGGTCGTCGCGGTCGGACCCGGTGTCACCGACCTCAAGGTGGGCGACCGCGTCGGCTATGTCGTGCCACTTGGCTGCTACGCCGCGGAGCGTCTGGTGCCGGCCGACCGCGCGATAAAACTGCCGTCGAATATCAGCTACGAGCAGGCCGCGGCCATGATGCTCAAGGGCATGACCGCTGAATATCTCGTCCGCCGCACCTTTAAGGTCGAGAAAGGCATGAACGTTTTCGTCCATGCGGCAGCCGGCGGCGTCGGCTTGATCCTGTGCCAATGGGCCAATCATCTCGGCGCCACTGTCATCGGCACGGTCGGATCGAAAGACAAGGCGGCGATTGCCAAGGCCAACGGCTGTCACCACACCATCCTCTACCGCGACGAGGATTTCGCGGCGAAGACAAAGGAGATCACCGGCGGAAAACTCTGCAGTGTGATCTATGACGGCATCGGCAAGACCACATTTCCGGCGTCGCTCGATTGCCTCGCGCCGCTCGGCTATTTCGTCAGCTACGGCAGCGCCTCGGGCCAAGTCGAGGCCTTCAACATCAACATCCTGCAAACCAAAGGCTCGCTGTTCGCCACACGGCCGACGCTCAATACCTATGCCGCCAAGCGCGAGAATCTGCTCGCCATCGCCAACGATCTGTTCGACGTGGTCGGCAAGGGCGCGGTCAAAATCCCGATCAATCAGAAATACGCGCTGAAGGATGCCGCGAAAGCGCATAGGGACCTCGAAAGCCGCGCCACCACGGGATCTTCCATTCTGCTGCCTTAAAAATAATCGTCTACTATTTCAACTTGCTTCCGTCACCCTGAGGTGCGAGCGAAGCGAGCCTTTGAAGGGCGACGGCATCCGAGTCGGCTAGAGCCGACTTGGACAATAAAACCTCCGAAATCGGGAACCCGATTTCGGTTGGCCCCTTGGCCGTATCCTTCGAGGGCCGCTCCCGCCTACGCGGTTCGGCGGACGGCTACCCACCGAAGCTCGCGTCGCGAGCGTAGGTGGGTCGCGCGACCTCAGGATAACGGGTCACATGAAGATTTGGGGTTATTGGGCGACGCTGGGTTGGGCGGTTCTTGCCTTCTTCACAGGGCAATTCATTGGCTTTGGATTGCTGTTGTGGCTGCGCGCGGGCGCCTGGAGCTCGATCCTCGAAACGCCGTACGACGGCGCCCTCGTTACGCTGTTCATCGTGATCTCCAATCCGGTCTCGGTCGGCGTCATCGTGCTCGCCACTTGGTTTGCGCGCGCCGATCCAGCGGAATATCTGGCGCTGCAATGGCCCCGTCGAAGCGACGTGACGCTCGGGCTCGTCTGCCTTGTCGGCCTGATCGCGGCATGCGACGCGCTCCTTTACCTCAGCGGGCGGACGCTGGTAACGCCGTTTCAGCTGCAATCCTTCACCACGGCCGCCAAGGAGGGTTGGCTACCGGCTATGTTTTTCGCGGCGATCATCGTCGCGCCGGCAGGCGAGGAGGTCATGTTTCGCGGTTTCCTGTACCGCGGCTGGGCGCGTTCCGAACGCATGGTGTGGCCGGCGATCTTGGTGATCTCGGTGCTCTGGGCCGGTCTGCACATTCAGTATGACTGGACCGGCGTTTTGCAGATTTTTGTCATCGGCCTGTTTTTGGGCTGGATGCGCTGGCGCAGCGGCTCGTTACTGCTGACGTTCCTGTTGCATGCGCTATTCAATCTCGAAGGCACCCTGGAAACACTGGTGCAAGTGCATTTCTTCCCGAGCTAAAATCGGTCGCCGCTACGCCCCAAAGATGCGATCGAGTACCGTGCTCGGTTTGCCGCCCGGCGGCGGCTCTTGACGCGGCAAGCCGATCACCGGCTCGACGAAACGCGCGATCGCCGCCACGGTATCTTCGAGCGGCACGGTCGAGCCCGGCGTTTCGCTGACGATGGTCGCCATGACCTTCAGGCGGCGCTGAAACAGCGCATCGAGTGCGGTGAGCGTATGACTGATGGTGCCGAGATAGCTGCCGGCGACCAGGATGAGCGGCAATTGCAGCGCCATCATCACGTCAAGCACCGTCCGCTCGCCGTCTAGCGGCACCATGACGCCGCCGACGCCTTCGATCAGCAAAATATCCTGCCGCTGCTGGATAGCGCTTTGGCAAAACGTCACGACCGTGTCGAGCTCGATGCTGCGTCCTTCGCGTTGGGCCGCGAGATCTGGTGACAGCGGCGCGCGAAAGCGCCACGGCGAGATCCGGTCGATTTCCGGCAGCGTCACCGGCAGGCCGAGCGCGTGGAGCAGCACGCCCGGATCGCTGGCGGCGATCTGTTCGGGGTCGAAACCGCTGACCACCGGTTTGATGGCATCCACCAAGCGGCCCATCTGGCGAAAGTGCCGGATCAGCGAAGCGGCGACAAAGGTCTTGCCGACGTCGGTTCCAGTCGCGGTGATGAAGATCGCGGTCACGGCCTAATGCCTTAAAACGCGCATGCGCACGATGTGCGCGAGCCGCGCGATGTCGGCATCGGCATGCTGCGCGGTAAAGGCAAAACGCAACCGCGCCGTGCCCACGGGCACCGTCGGCGGCCTGATCGCGACGACGAGAAACCCCTGGTCGCGCAATAGTTCGGAGGCCGTAAGCGCCGCGTCCGTCGCGCCGACGATTACCGGTACGATCGCGCTCTGCGCCTCGGGCAAATTGAGCGCGCGGGCGAATAATCGCGCTTTACGCAATGGCTCGGCGGCGTAGGCCGGATCGCGCTCGATCACCTCAAGCGCGGCGGTGGCGGCGGCGATCACCGGCGGCGGCAGGCCGGTCGAATAGATGAAGGTGCGGGCGCGCGTGCGCATGAGATCGATAACGGCCTGCGAGGCACACAGATAACCGCCATAGGCGCCGACCGCCTTTGACAGGGTACCCATCTGCAACGGCACGTCTGTGGTGCCGCCGTTGGCAAAACTCGAACCGCGGCCGCCGCCGACCACGCCAAGGCCGTGGGCATCGTCGGCGAGAAGCCAGGCATCGTAGCGCTGCGCGAGCTGCGACAGCTCGGCAAGCGGCGCCAGATCGCCGTCCATGGAGAACACACCGTCAGTCGCAATCAGCGCGCGCTTTTTGCCGGCCCGGTGGGCTGTCAAAATCTCTTCGGCGTCCCCGACATCGGCATGGCGGTAGCAGTGGATCGCCGCGCCGCTCAGCTTGGCGCCGGCGTGGATGCAGGCGTGGGAGAATTCATCGACCAGGATCAAGTCGTCCGCACCGACCAAGGCCGGAATGATGCCGGTATTGGCGAGGTAACCCGACCCAAATACGCAAGCCGCCTCGCTGCCCTTGAGGCGGGCGAGGCGACTTTCCAGCTCGGCGTAGAGCGGATGATTGCCGGTCACCAGCCGCGACGCGCCGGCCCCGACGCCGTAACGCGCGGTGGCTTCAATTGCCGCCGCGATGACGTCGGGATGCTGACTGAGATTGAGATAATCGTTGCACGAGAACGACAGCAAACGGTGGCCGTCGCGCTCGGCCCAAATGCCTGCCCGCGCCGTCACCACTGGCGTGCGGCGGAGCTGCGCCTGCGCCAGCGCAGCAAGCTTCTCGCCGGCAAACTCATCGAGCGAACGCATCAACTCCCATACCCTCGAACGAACGTGACCTCGGCGGAGCCGACGGGCACAATAGACCCGTCAGCTCGTATGAAAGCGCCGAATGTCGGACAATACCAGTAAAACCAAGGAAATAGGCGGGGCAGACGATCCCGCCTGGGATGCCGGCCTTGACCACGTCTGGCTGCCTTATGCGCAGATGAAAACAGCGGCGCCGCCGCTCGCGGTCACGGCCACGCGCGGCAGCCGCATCGTGCTCGCCGACGGCCGTGAATTGATCGACGGCGTTGCGTCGTGGTGGACGGCTTGTCACGGCTACAATCACCCGCACATTCGCACAGCCGTCGAGCGTCAGCTCGCGCAGATGCCGCACGTGATGTTCGGCGGGCTCGTCCACGAACCGGCGGTGACGCTGGCGCGGCGTCTCACCGGGATGCTCGCGCCCGCTGACCTCGATCGCGTGTTCTTCAGCGATTCCGGCTCGGTCGCCGTCGAAGTGGCGCTGAAAATGGCGGTGCAGTCCTGGCTCAATCGTGGCGTTTGCGGGCGCACGCGCGTCGTGGCGTTCAAAGGGGGCTATCACGGCGACACGACCGGGGCGATGGCGGTATCCGACCCGGAAAGCGGTTTCCATGCCGCATTCCGGGGACTCCTGCCGCAGCAAATATTGGCGGATCTGCCGGTCGACGAGGCGAGCGCGGCGGCGCTGGAAAAAATGCTTGCGCAGCACGCCGACGAGGTCGCCGCCATCATCGTCGAGCCTTCGGTGCAGGCCGCCGGCGGCATGCGCTTTCACGACCCGCGCGTACTCAAGACTCTGCGAGCGCTGGCAGACCGTTACGAGATTTTGTTGATCTTCGACGAGATATTCACCGGCTTCGGCCGCACCGGCACAATGTTCGCGTTCCAGGAGGCCGGCGTGACGCCCGATATCATCACGCTGTCCAAAGCGCTGACCGGTGGCACGCTGCCGTTCGCCGCCACCATCGCGCGGCGAAAAGTCTTTGACGCGTTCTGGTCCGACGATCCGACAAAGGCGCTGATGCACGGGCCGACCTTTATGGCGAGCCCGCTTGCCTGCGCCGCGGCCAATGCCTCGCTCGATCTGTTCGAGCGCGAGCCGCGGCTCGATCAGGTCGCAAAAATCGCAGCCGCTTTGCGGCAAGGTCTCGAACCTTGCCGCGCGCTTCCCGGCGTGAAGGACCTTCGGGTGAAGGGCGCCATCGGCGTGGTCGAACTCGATCGCATCGGGAATCTCAATGCCCTGCGCCAACGCTTTATCGCCGAAGGCGTATTTATCCGGCCGTTCGGCTCAATCGTCTACCTGACGCCGGCCTTCACTATTGCCGATGACGAGCTCGCCAAATTGACGGACACGATCGTCCGCGTCCTGGCCGAAAGTTGCTGATCAGAGGAGCGGCTTGCCGCGGATATCGATGGCCTTCTCGATCTTGATCAACGCGCCGATGCCGGTGTCGGCGCCGACATGGGTCTGCTCGCGCGGCAACAGTTTTGCGAAAATCGCCTCGCGCATCGGCCCGCTCTCGTGCAATTCGACGCTGCCGAAGAAACGCAGGAAGCCGCTCTCCAGCACGCCGTCGCGCTGGGCTTTGAAGTTCGAATACATCACGCACACCCGCTTGTCGTGCGACAGGTTCTCCAGCGCCGTGCGCTTGGAGCGCTCCCAATAGGCCAGGTGAGTATCGTCGAACAGGATCATGCTGCCCTTCACCGAGATGTTAGGCCCAGCCGGCCCAGTGGTGGCGACGAGGCAGGGATAGCCGTCGTCCCAGGCATTGCGGATCAGGGTCTTGATGGTTTCGGAGAGCGGCATGAGGATTCCTGCAATTTTGGGGATCGACCACCCTATAGCGATTACCGAGCTGCGAGTGAAGCGAGCGGGAGCCGCGCCCTAGTAGCCGACGACCGTGCCGTGAAGGTCGTAGGCGTCCGCCCGGTCGATTTTTACCGTCGCGATTTCGCCGACGCGCAGCGGCCGGCGGCTTGCAACATAGACTGCGCCATCGATCTGCGGCGCGTCGCCCTTGCTGCGACCCTTGGCGACGCTCGGCCCGACTTCATCGATGATGACGCGCTCGCGGCTGCCGACTTTTCGCTTGAGCCGCTTTTGCGAAATCTCCTGCTGGCGCGCCATGAAGCGGTGCCAGCGTTCCTCCTTGACCGCATTGGGCACGGGCGCGGCGAGATCGTTCGCCGTGGCGCCCCCGACCGGCTCGTAGCGGAAGCAGCCGACGCGATCGAGTTGCGCCTCGCCGAGCCAATCGAGTAGCTCCTCAAAATCATCTTCGGTCTCGCCGGGGAAGCCGACAATGAATGTCGAGCGGATGGTGAGACCCGGGCAGATCTGCCGCCAGCTCCGGATGCGCTCAAGCGTCTTCTCCTGGGAAGCAGGCCGGCGCATCCGTTTGAGCACGTGAGGGCTAGCGTGTTGGAACGGCACGTCGAGATAGGGCAGCACTTTGCCATCCGCCATCAGCGGAATGACATTGTCGACGTGGGGGTAGGGGTAGACGTAGTGCAGCCGCACCCAGACGCCGAATTCGCCGAGCTCGCGGGCGAGATCGAGAAATTTTGCCCGCACCTCGCGGCCCTGCCATTGGCTCGCTGCGTATTTGAGGTCGACGCCATAGGCAGAAGTGTCCTGCGAGATGACCAAAAGTTCCTTCACACCGGCGGCGACCAGCCGCTCGGCCTCGCGTAAAACGTCGGCGGCCGGCCGGGAGACCAGATCGCCGCGCAATTTCGGGATGATGCAGAAAGTGCAGCGATTGTTGCATCCTTCTGAAATCTTTAGATAAGCGTAGTGCCGCGGCGTGAGCTTGATGCCCTCTGGCGGGATCAGATCGCTATAGGGATCATGCTGCGGTGGGGCGGCGCGATGAACGGCATCGACCACGCTCTCATATTGCTGGGGCCCGGTGACGGTGAACACGCCGGGATGTGCCGCAGTGATCTTTTCCGGCTCCGCGCCCATGCAGCCGGTGACGATCACCTTGCCGTTTTCGGCCGTAGCGGTGCCGATGGCGGCAAGGGATTCCTCCTGGGCGCTATCGAGAAAGCCGCAGGTATTGACGATGACGAGGTCGGAGCCGGCGTGTTCGCGGGTCAGCTCATACCCCTCCGCGCGCAGCCGCGTGATAATGCGCTCGGAATCGACGAGCGCCTTCGGGCAGCCAAGCGAAACGAAGGAAATGCGGGGGGCGCGGTTCATTGTGTTCGGACCATGGGCTCTATTAAGTCATTCCGGGTCGCGACCGCCACGAAAAAGCCGAGGCAAAGTCGAGCCACGTCCCTGATTTCACCTGGCTGCCCGGGCATTGCTTAGCCCGTATTCGGGAGAAATTAAGGATTCGGGGGTCTGCTGATGGTTGTGGTGGGTGATGATTCTTCCAGTCTTGTCTTTCTAGTCGCGCTTGGGGCAACGCCCCTTTTGTGGTCTGTTAGTAACGCACCGGCGCAGCGCAAGCTGTTCGGCCGGTCATCGTTAGTTTTTGTGATCCGGCTCATGTTGGAAGCGCATCGTGCAGGTTAGGCGTATTGCAATTTTGTTGCTCGCAGCGTGCCTCGGCGGCTGCAGCAGCTATGCCATACTCGATCAAGAGACGACCGCATCCGTAACCGCGCCGGCAGCCTCGTCTGACAAAACGGACAACGTAGCGCTCGGGTCGCTGTTTGCGCGCGCGGCCCAAGGCAAGCTCAACGACGATCCAGCAGCATCTGTGCCCGCGGCCAAGCCGGCCGAAAAGCCGGTCACGGTCGCCGATGCCGGAGGCACCACGGTTCCTGCCGCGTCCTCCGCGGGCGTCGCCGATAAACTCGCGGAGCCGCGCGGACGTGCCTACCTGTTCCGCGGCGTCGCCGGCCTGATCTATTCGCGCGGCATGGACAAGCTCGCGGAGCGGATCCAGCGGACCGGCATCACCGCGAGCGTCGATACTTATTTGATGTGGCGCAGCGTGGCCGGCGAGGCGATCCGCGACTATCGCCGCGACCCTGCGCCGATCACGCTCATCGGTCATTCCATGGGCGGGGATTCTGCCTTGAGCTTCGCCGAGATGCTGAATTCGGAAAACATCCCGGTGAGCCTCCTCGTCACCTACGATCCGAGCCGCATCGCCGACGACGTGCCGCCCAATGTCGAGCGCTACATCAACATCTATCAATCCTCCAACTTCATGGGCGGCGGCAACGTGGTGCAGGGCTCGCGCTTCCACGGCCACTATGCGAGCTACAATCTCAAGGACCACAGCGAGATCATCCACATCAACATCGAGAAGACCGACCGCATCCAGGAGCAATTGGTCGCCAAGATCGCGCAGCTCGCCGGGACGTCGGCAAGCGCCGAAGGCGAGGCGGTGCCGATCCACCTGCAGGTGCCGGCCGATGCCGCGATCGAGCTGTGGGATTCAGGTCTGCCGGTGCAGGCGCATGCCGGCGATACGTTGAAAACGCTGGCGGCGGCTTACCACGTACCGCTGTGGTCGCTCGCCCAGATCAATTCCGTCCCGGAGACCGCGGCGCTTGACGAAGGCCAGCGCATCGTCGTCCCCCGCCATCTCATGCCGATGGCGATGCCCACCACCGTCTCGAGCTACGCGCCCGTCGACCGCTAATTCCCTTAGCAGTGCGGCGCGAGGCACAGCCCGCTTGGCTCGAAGCAGCGCCAGAAAGGCACCGGCGTCGACTGACCGTTGACACAGGTAAAGACCTGACACCAATCAAGCTGATCGCAGTCGGATACGCAGCGGCCGCTCGCTTGAGCGCAGGCGCCGGTTATCTTGGCGTGGTGCTGCGCCGCCCAGGCCGGCGAGAGCGACGCAGCGCCCAGCGCGCCTGCGAGCAAGATCGTTATAATCGCTTTCGTACGCATGGAATAACCTCGTGTTCCTTCCATCAAACAAATTTCCCATAATCGCGCGTTGCGGACAACCGGATTGAGCGGCGAGACGATGCGGCTTCCCGATCCACAACTGCTGCTGGTGACCGATCGCGCTCTGGCGCGCCGCCCGCTCGCCGAAATCGTCGCGGCAGCGCTTACGGCCGGCTGCCGCTGGGTAAGCTTGCGCGAAAAAGATTTGCCCGAGGACGAGCAGATACCGCTGTTGCGCACGCTATTGCCGCTCGTACACAAACACGGCGCGCGGCTCGTGCTGCACGGCGAGGCGTCGCTGGCAAAACTCGCCGGCGCCGACGGCGTGCATCTGCCATCCGGCAGCGATGCGGCGGCGGCGCGCACGTTGCTGGGGCCGGGCAAGCTTATCGGTGTGTCGATCCACACCGTCACCGAAGCCGCCGCGATCGATCCGCAAGCGGCCGATTACGCGCTCGCCGGTCCGGCCTTCGAGACGCCGAGCAAGCCGGGCTACGGCCCGGAGATCGGCCGCAAGGGACTTTTGGAAATCGCGCGCGCCGCCCGCGTGCCGGTGCTCGCCATCGGCGGCATCAATACCGCCCGCGTCGGCGAAGTTATCGCCGTGGGCTGCGCCGGCGTAGCCGTGATGGGCGGCGTCATGCGCGCCGCCGACCCGGCGCGCGAAGTTGGCGCGTTGATCACGACGCTGAACGGTTATCCGCGCGCACGATAGGTGGCCACGCCCTGATCGGGCGCCCAGACGCCTGACGGCAACTTGCCCGCCTGCCAGAACACGTCGATCGGTATGCCGCCGCGCGGATGAAAATAGCCGCCGATGCGCAGCCATTTCGGCTTCAAGAGCGCGACGAGCTTTTTGCCGATCGTGACGGTGCAGTCCTCGTGAAACGCGCCGTGATTGCGAAAACTGTTCAGGTAAAGTTTCAGCGACTTCGACTCGACGAGCCATTGCTTCGGCACATAGTCGATGACCAGCGTGGCAAAATCCGGCTGGCCGGTGACCGGGCACATCACGGTGAATTCCGGAAACGTGAACCGCGCGACATAGTTCGTGCCGGGATGCGGATTGCGCACGCGGTCGAGCACCGCCTGATCCGGCGAAGCCGGGATCGGGGAGGGGCGGCCGAGTTGAAGCGGTCTTTTCACCATCGCTCACCTGCATGCCTTGGTTTGGCGGGGCATGACAAGTGCCTCCCCGATCCTGTAGAAGCCCGGCAGAAACCGGGAGCAACCATGACCGCCATTACCGACATTATCGGCCGCGAGATTCTGGACAGCCGCGGCAATCCGACCGTCGAGGTCGATGTCGTCCTGGAGGACGGTTCGCGCGGCCGCGCCGGCGTCCCGTCCGGTGCTTCGACCGGCGCGCACGAGGCGGTCGAACTGCGTGACGGCGACAAGAAGCGCTATCTCGGCAAGGGCGTGAAGAGCGCGGTCGAGGCGGTCAACGGCGAGATTTTCGACGCGCTCTCCGGCATGGAGGCCGAGGCGCAGGTCAAGATCGACGATACCATGATCGCGCTCGACGGCACGCCGAACAAAGGCCGGCTCGGCGCCAATGCCGTCCTCGGCGTATCGCTCGCTGTCGCCAAAGCCGCCGCCGCTGCAAACAATCTGCCGCTCTACCGTTATGTCGGCGGCGCCGCGGCACGACTCCTGCCGGTGCCGATGATGAATATCGTCAACGGCGGCGTGCATGCCGATAACCCGATCGATTTCCAGGAATTCATGATCGTGCCGCTTGGTGCTGCGAGTTTCGCCGAAGCCTTGCGCGCCGGCTCGGAGATTTTTCACACACTGCGCGGCGCGCTCAAAGTCGCGGGCCACAACACCAATGTCGGCGACGAAGGCGGCTTCGCGCCCAATCTGCCGTCGGCGGAGGCGGCGCTGGATTTTGTCCTGTCCGCGATCGGGAAAGCCGGCTACCGGCCCGGCGACGACGTCGCGCTCGCGCTCGATCCGGCGGCGAGCGAATTTTTCGTCGACGGCGCCTATCAGTACAAAGGCGAGGGCAAGACGCGCTCGGTCGAGCAGCAAGTCGATTATCTCGCCGAGCTCGTCAAGAAATATCCGATCGTATCGATCGAAGACGGCATGGCCGAGGACGATTATCCGGGCTGGAAGAAACTCACGCAGAAAATCGGCGGCCGTTGCCAGCTCGTCGGCGACGATATTTTCGTCACCAACGTGGCGCGGCTCTCCGATGGCATCAAAAACGGCATCGGCAATTCGATCCTGATCAAAGTGAACCAGATCGGCACGCTCTCGGAGACGCTGGCCGCGGTCGAGACCGCGCACAAGGCGGGCTACACCGCGGTGATGTCGCACCGCTCCGGCGAGACGGAAGATTCCACCATCGCCGATCTTGCGGTCGCGACCAATTGCGGTCAGATCAAAACCGGCTCGCTGGCGCGCTCCGACCGCACGGCGAAGTACAATCAACTTCTTCGCATCGAAGAGGAGCTCGGCGCGCAGGCGGCCTATGCCGGACGCACCGCGTTCAAGGCATTGGGCTGAGGCTTCTTGTCCGGCGGCGGCCGTCGGCCTATACCCTCACGGTTCGAGCGGGAATGGGTGTGTGATGGATCAGACCCTTGAATTGAAGCCGGGAAACCGCCGGTTCGCGGTTGAACGCTTGCGCGATTTTATCGCCACGTCGGTCGATGCCGCGACCAGCTCCGACGCGCCGTTCACCCATCTCGTGTTCAACCGCGTTTTTCCCGACGATATTTACGCATTCATGCTCGCCAATATGCCGGAGGCAACGGACTATCGGCCGATGCACGGCCGCAGCAAGGGCCACGATCTTACCGACGGCACTCATACACGGGTGAAGATCGACCTCTTTCCGGAATATATCCGCCACCTGCCGCCGCAGCAGCGCGCGGTGTGGGACGCGGTCGGCCGCGCGCTGTGTTCGCGCCCGGTGAAGGATGCCTTCGTGCGCCGCTTGGCGCCGGCGCTTGAGCGCCGCTTCGGGCCAGGCTACGCCAAAGTCGGCATGTATCCGATCCCGATCCTGACCCGCGATATCCCCGGCTATTTGATCACGCCGCATACCGATACCCGCTGGAAGGGCATCACCGTGCAACTCTATCTGCCGGGCGATCGCTCCAACACCAATATCGGCACCATTTTTCACGAGAAGCTCGCCGACGGTACGCTGCCGAAGCGAAAGCAAATGTCGTTCGCGCCGAATTCCGGCTATGCCTTCGCCGTCGGTACGGATACCTGGCACTCGGCCGATCCGGTCGGGCCCGAAGTCCGCAGCCGCGATAGCATTCTCCTGACCTACTTCGTCGACCAGGGCGCGCTGCGGTTCCTGCGCAACCGCGGCAAGCGGTTCGGCAATTTCGTGCTCAGTGAAGTGCGCAACCTGCTGCCGTAACGCCCCCATTAATTCCGCTTTAAGCGACCCTCTCGCATGGTGGCGGCATGGTCACCCGCAAGCGTCTCCGCACGATTCTCAACGCGCTCGCGTTCTATGCCTTCGCGGCTTTGCTGATCGGCTATTTCGGCGTCAACGCCTATAGCGGCGATCGCGGACTCAAAGCCAAGGAAGATATAGACCGGCAGATGGCGGCACTTACTACCGATCTCGACCGTCTCAAGCACGAACACGCGCAATGGGAGCGCCGCATTGCGCTACTCAAATCCGACGACCTCGATCCCGACATGCTCGACGAACAGGCCCGCGCGCTACTCGACTATGCCGACCCTAACGATTTGACCATGATGGTGCAAAAGCCGCCGCCTGCGGCCACGCCGGGGCCTTGAACTCGCCCGCGGCGGCTCCGAAATTAGTTTTTCCGACAAGCATTTGGCGCCCGGAACTCATCCCCCGGCCGAATTTGCCCCGACTTTCGCAATGGGTCGTTTTCGGCTAAGGGATGAAGCAGCCCAATGTTTTGGTGACAATGGTGTTTCGAGGACAATGATGGCCGTCCCCCAGACCAAGCAAGCGGCTACAAGCACACAGGGACTGCTCCCGGCTGCGGATCTCGCGGCAAACGACACTGCCTTCCCCGAATTCAACAAGGAGCAGGAGTTCGCGGCGCTCCGCCAAATGCTCCTGATCCGCCGTTTCGAGGAAAAGGCCGGCCAGATGTATGGCATGGGCCTGATCGGCGGCTTCTGCCATCTCTATATCGGCCAGGAAGCCGTCGTGGTCGGCGTGAAGCTCGCCATGCGCGATGGCGACCAGATGATCACTGGCTACCGCGATCATGGTCACATGCTCGCCTGCGGCATGGACCCGAAAGGCGTCATGGCGGAGCTCACCGGCCGGCGCGGCGGCTATTCCAGGGGCAAGGGCGGCTCGATGCACATGTTCTCGCTGGAGAAGAAATTCTACGGCGGGCACGGCATCGTCGGCGCCCAGGTGCCGCTGGGAACGGGCCTGGCCTTCGCCAATAAATATCGCGGCAGCGACGACGTATGCCTGACCTATTTCGGCGACGGCGCGGCAAATCAGGGTCAGGTCTATGAAAGCTTCAACATGGCTGAGCTGTGGAAACTGCCGGTCGTGTATGTGATCGAGAACAACCGCCACGCCATGGGAACGTCGGTGTCGCGGTCATCGGCGCAGGCCGATTTCTCCAAGCGCGGCCTGTCCTTCAATATTCCGGGAACGCAAGTCGACGGCATGGACGTACGCGCCGTGAAGGCCGCCGCCGCGGATGCGATCGCCTGGTGCCGCGCCGGCAAGGGCCCGACCATTTTGGAAATGATGACCTACCGCTATCGCGGCCACTCGATGTCCGATCCGGCCAAATACCGGACCAAGGAAGAGGTCGACAAAGTGCGCACCGAGCACGATCCGATCGAGCAGGTGCGCAAACGCCTCCTCGACAAGAAATGCACCAGCGAAGACGAGTTAAAGAAGATCGACGCCGCGGTGCGCACGGTCGTCAATGAGGCTTCCGAATTCGCCACTCACGACGCCGAACCCGATCCCGCCGAACTTTATACCGACGTTTATCGGTGAAGCGCGATTTGTGCGCGACGCCGCGAGCCCCAATCGAGTTTCATGTGAGCCGCCATGCCGACTGAGGTATTGATGCCCGCTCTCTCTCCGACGATGGAGAAGGGCAATCTCGCAAAATGGCTCAAGAAGGAAGGCGACGTCGTAAAGTCCGGCGACGTGATCGCTGAAATCGAGACCGACAAAGCCACCATGGAGGTGGAAGCGGTCGACGAGGGCACGCTTGGCAAGATCCTGGTGCCCGAAGGCACCAACGACGTCGCGGTCAATACGCCGATCGCCATGATCTTGGCCGAAGGCGAGGATGCGGCCGCGCTCAAGAACGGCAAGCAGGCGCCGGCCAAGCAGCAGTCGAAAGCCGAAGAACCGACGCGGCAGGAAAAGGGCGCGGAATCCGCGCCGCCTGCCGAGAAAAAAGAAGAACCGGCAAAAAAGGCCGACGTACCCGCTCCGCCGAAAACCGGCACCGCAAAGCCGCCTGCAAAAGAGATTACGCCCGAGCCGGAAGTGCCGGAAGGCACCGAGCTTGTCTCCATGACCATGCGCGAAGCGTTGCGCGATGCCATGGCCGAGGAGATGCGGCGCGACAAGGACGTTTTCGTCATGGGCGAGGAGGTCGCCGAATATCAGGGCGCCTACAAAGTCACGCAGGGGCTGCTCGACGAATTCGGCGCGCAACGCGTCATCGACACGCCGATCACCGAGCATGGCTTCACCGGCGTCGGCATCGGCGCAGCCTTGGCCGGATTAAAACCAATCGTCGAATTCATGACGTTCAATTTCGCCATGCAAGCGATGGATCAGCTCATCAATTCGGCGGCCAAGACCCAGTATATGTCCGGCGGGCAGGTCAAGCTCTCGATCGTGTTTCGCGGCCCGAACGGGCCGGCCTCGCGCGTCGCCGCGCAGCACAGCCAGGATTATTCGTCCTGGTACTCGCACATTCCCGGCCTGAAAGTGATCGCGCCGTCGACCGCAGCCGATGCCAAGGGCTTGCTCAAAGCCGCGATCCGCGATCCCAATCCGGTGATGTTCCTGGAAAACGAAATCCTCTACGGCCATTCCTCGCCGGTGCCGAAGCTTGACGATTATGTACTGCCGATCGGCCGCGCGCGCATCGTGCGCCCCGGTAACGACGTAACTCTCGTCGCCTGGTCCATGGGCATGACTTACGCGCTCAAAGCCGCCGAGGAATTGGCGAAGGATAATATCGAAGCCGAAGTGATCGATCTGCGCACGCTTAAGCCCATGGATAGCGACACCATCATCGAGTCGGTAAAGAAAACCGGCCGCCTCGTCACCGTCGAGGAAGGCTGGAAGCAATCCGGCGTCGGCGCCGAGATCGCCGCCCGCGTGATGGAAGAGGCGTTCGACTATCTCGATGCGCCGGTTGCGCGCGTGTGCGGCAAGGACGTGCCGATGCCCTACGCCGCGAATTTGGAAAAGCTCGCGCTGCCCTCGGTCGCCGAAGTGGTCGAGGCGGCGAAGGCCGTCTGCTATCGCTGACGTCGTATTGGTGTCCCGCCATGCCCATCAACATCCTCATGCCGGCGCTGTCGCCCACGATGGAGAAGGGCAACCTTGCCAAGTGGCTCAAGAAAGAGGGCGACGTGGTCAAGACCGGTGACGTGATCGCCGAGATCGAGACCGACAAGGCGACGATGGAATATGAGTCCGTTGATGACGGCGTGATGGCCAAGATCGTGGTGCCTGAGGGCACCAGCGACGTGCCGGTCAATCAGCTCATCGCCGTGATGGCGCAGGAAGGCGAGGATGTGAAAGCCGCCGCGTCCGCGGCCGGGAAGGGCGCTGCACCGCCGCCCAAACCAGCCGAAACGCAAAAGCCCGCGACATCGGCCGACAAAGCAGCGGCCCCGCAAGCGGCGGCGGCGCCCCAGGCAACGCCGTCGGCACCGCCTCCTTCATCGCCGCCAGCCCCGAAGGCCTCAGGCGAAGCACCTCGCGCCAATGGCCAAAGTGACCGCATTTTCGCCTCGCCGCTGGCGCGGCGGCTGGCGAAAGAAGCCGGCATAGACCTCGGCCGCATCCAAGGGTCGGGACCGCATGGCCGCATCATCGCCCGCGATGTCGCGGCGGCGAAGGAGGGCGGCGGATTGCGCGCGCTGGCCGCGGCGCCGGGTGGTGCACCTGCGTCTGCGATCGCGCCGTCGATGTCGGACCAGCAGATCCGCGCGCTCTACGAAGACGGCAGCTACGAGGTGGTGCCGCACGACGGCATGCGCCGCACCATTGCGCAGCGGCTCACCGCCTCGGTGCAGACCATTCCGCAGTTTTATCTGACCGTCGATTGCGACATCGGAAAACTTCTCGACGCTCGTGAGGAGATCAACGCGACGGCACCCAGTACCAAAGACGGCAAGCCGGCTTACAAGCTCTCGGTCAACGATTTCGTTATCAAGGCCTTGGCGCTTGCTTTGCAGAAAGTGCCGGATGCCAATGTGAGCTGGACCGAGGGCGGCATGCTCAAGCACAAGCATTCCGATATCGGCGTCGCGGTGGCGATGCCGAACGGCCTCATCACGCCGATCATCCGCAATGCCGAAACCAAATCGCTCTCCGCGATCTCCAACGAGATGCGCGATCTCGCGATGCGCGCCCGCGAGCGCAAGCTCAAGCCGCATGACTACCAGGGTGGCACCACGGCAGTGTCGAATCTCGGCATGTACGGCATCAAGGATTTCACCGCGGTGATCAATCCGCCGCACGCCACCATCATCGCCGTCGGCGCCGGCGAGGAGCGCGCGGTGGTGCGCAACGGCAAGATCGAAGCCGCGCATATCATGAGCGTGACGATGTCGTGCGACCACCGCGCCGTCGATGGCGCACTTGGCGCGGTGCTGATCGGCGCGTTCAAGGCGCTGATTGAAAATCCGGTGATGATGCTGGTGTAGTAATCACGCCGGCTCCAGCCCCTTGGCGCGGAACGCGGCTTTTCCGCCGGGCGATTGCAACATTTTGATCAGCGTTTTGCCCACTTCTGCATTTTTACTGCCCGGCATGATGGCCGCGGCGAATTCCGTGACCAGATTTAGATCGCCGGGCAAGAGGCCGACGATCTCGGCACCGGCGACGTGCAGCAATTCCGGTTTTTGCTGAACGGCGAGCTCGGCCTCGCCGTTCAGCAGCAATTCGCCGGAAAATCCGCCCGCCGGCGGATATTTGGTTTTCGGCTTCATCGCTTCGGCGATGCCCATGCGCTCGAGCAGTTTTGCAAAATAAACGCCGCTGGCGCCGCCGGCGGACGGTTCGCTGTAGGCGATTGATCTTGCGTTGAGCAGCGTCTGCTTGAGCGTCTCGGGAGTAGAAATGTCGGGCTTCGGTGCGCCGGCCTTCACCGCGATCGCAACTCCGGAGCCGGCCAGCGTGACGTCGGAGCCGGGCGCGACTTTGCCCAGCTTGCTCAGCGCATCGATACCAGCGCGGCTGAGGATTAAAACGTCGGTGCTTTCGCCGCTCTCAATGCGTTTGACCAGCATCGGCGCCGTGCCCCAGGTGACGGCGAGCTTATGGCCGCTCGTTGTCTCGAATTGCCGGAACAGGCCTTCGGCGGCGCTGCGCACGCCGATGCTGCTGTAGACCGTGAGTTCAACCATTAGAATAGGCATCCTTCTTGCTTCACTTTATAGCGCGTGCGAATGACCTGCACGAAAAACATTTGACAGTGCAATGGACACTCTCATCGACGGTTATCGCCGCTTCCGCGCCGGCACCTGGCGCGACGAACGCAGCCGGTTCGAGGAACTCAGCCGGCTCGGCCAAAAGCCGCGCGCGCTGGTGATCGCCTGCTCGGATAGCCGCACCGATCCGCAGATGGTGTTTAACGCCGCGCCAGGCGAGCTCTTCGTCATCCGCAATGTTGCGAATTTGGTGCCGCCCTATGGACCCGACGATCAGCCCCATGGCGTCAGTTCCGCGATCGAGTTCGCGGTGCGAGCGCTGCGCGTGCGCGAGATCGTGGTCATGGGTCATGCGATGTGCGGCGGCATCCAAGCGCTGCTCAATGGCGCGCCCGCCGAGGTGTCGGATTTCGTGGGGCAATGGGTGCGCATCGCCGAACCGGCGCGGGCGCGCGCCATTAAGGCGCCGGCGGAGCAGCAGCAGAACCTCTGCGAGCATGAATCCGTTCGCCTGTCGGTTGCAAACCTCACGACGTTTCCGTGGATTAAAAGCGCAGTCGAGGCGGGCGAGCTTAAGCTCCACGGCTGCTTTTTCGACATCCGCTCCGGTGTGCTTGAACGTCTTGGCGAGGACGGCGCCTTCCATCCGATTTCCGATTAGGGCGTGTATTCATAAACCGCGCTCGGTTCGGCAACGAACTCATGCACCGCAAAAACTCTTGCACCGCAAAAAACTTTTCCCGGCAGAAGGCATTCCTCCGGCCGCTCGAAGCGGCCGTGAAATAGGTCACAGATATGTATTTTGAGGCGTGATATCCTTTTCCCAGATTGCAGCGGGCATGAAATTCGGTGTCGCAAATCTCGGTCCAGAACGTCAGCAAACACTGGGACTCAACCAGAGCGGTCGATATGGTGAGCTTCGAGGCCGATGCGGCTTCGCTTCTCGTCCTGCTCGGCCCATCGGGATGCGGAAAATCTACTACGCTGCGCCTGATTGCCGGCCTCGAGCAGGTCTCGAGTGGCCGCATTTTTATCGGTTCGCAAGACGTGACCGAGCTGCCGCCCGCTAAGCGTCGGATCGCGATGGTGTTTCAATCCTACGCCTTGTTCCCGCACCTTACGGTCGCCGAAAACATTCTTTTCGGGCTGCGTGTGCGCAAGACACCGGCGGCCGAACGCTCGCGCCGGCTTGCCCGCGTGGTGTCGCTGCTCGGTCTCGATACGCTGCTGGCACGCAAGCCATCCCAACTTTCGGGTGGACAGCAGCAGCGCGTGGCGCTCGGCCGCGCCATCATCGCAGAGACGCCGGTCTGTCTGATGGATGAGCCGCTATCTAACCTCGACGCCCAATTGCGCGCGGAAATGCGGCGCGAAATTCGCGGGCTTCAGCAAAAGCTCGGCATCACCATGGTCTATGTCACCCACGACCAGAGCGAAGCGATGAGCATGGCCGATCGGGTCATCCTCATGCGCGACGGCCGCGTCGAGCAGGCGGCGGCGCCCGACGAGCTCTATGCCCGTCCAGCGACGGTGTTTGCCGCTCGATTCATCGGCACGCCGCCGATGAACATTCTGTCGCTCACGGCGGCGGCCGGCGGCGCCGCGATCGCTGGAACCGACGCGCCGGTTTTGCCCAACGCTGCGGCGGAGCTTGTGCTCGGCATCCGGCCGGAAGATGTGACACTGGGCGACGGCGGCATGCCGGCGCGCGTGCAAAGCGTGGAATTCCTCGGCGCCGACACCGTGGTCAGCTGCGTGCTGGGCAGCCAAGCGCTCACTGCGCGCGTGCCCGGTAAGGCGTTGCTTGGCCCCGGTGCCGAGATTAATGTCGGCTGGAGTTCCGAAAAGGTGCATTTCTTCGATGCCGCAAGCGGACGGCGCCGCGATGATGTGCTGAAGCTCGCCATCGACGACATCAACAGTTTCGTTCAAGTCGATGTCGCTTAGGGAGGAAAAAATGCATTACGCGAAGATGAAGTGGCTGGGTCCGATTGTCGGCGGCCTCATGATGGCTCTGACATCCGGCGCCATCACTTCCGGAGCAGTGGCGAAGGACATTGAACTTACTTTCTACTATCCGATTGCGGTCGGCGGTCCGATACCGAAGATCATAGACGGCTATGTTGCCGACTTCGAGAAAGACAACCCCGGCATCACGATCAAGGCGATCTACGCCGGAACTTACCAGGACACGCTGGTCAAGGCGCTCACCGCGTTCAAGAGCGGCGAGCCGCCGGACATCGCCGTGCTCTTGTCGACCGACATGTTCACGTTGATCGATGAAGATGCGATCACGCCGTTTGACGGCTTGCTGAAGAGCGATGCCGACAAAGCGTGGGCGAAGTCGTTCTATCCGGCCTTCATGGAGAACAGCCAAACCGGCGGCAAAACTTCGGACGTAAAGACCTGGGGCATCCCGTTCCAGCGTTCGACGATCGTCATGTTCTGGAACAAGGACGCGTTCAAGGCAGCGGGTCTCGATCCCGACAAGGCACCCGACACATGGGATGAGTTGGTTGCCGATGGCGGCAAGCTCACCAAGCGCGACGCCGCCGGCAATGTCAGCCAATGGGCGGTTGAAATTCCGAGTACCGGATTTCCCTACTGGCTGTTCCAGGGGTTGACCACCGCCAACAACGTGCGGCTCATGAATCAAGCCGGCACCGAGACCTATTTTGACAAACCGGCGGTGGTCCAGGCGCTGCAATTCTGGATCGATCTGAGCCGCAAGGAGCAGATCGGGCCGCCGGGCACGATCGAGTGGGGCACGACGCCGAAGGACTTCTTCGAGCGCAAAACCGCGATCATGTGGACCAGCACCGGCAACCTCACCAACGTGCGCAATAACGCTCCATTCCCGTTCGGCATCGCCATGCTGCCAGCGCACGACGGCCGCGGTTCGCCGACCGGCGGCGGCAATTTCTATTTATTCAAGAAGATGTCGGACGAAGAACGCGAAGCCGCGTTCAAATTCGTCAAAGGGATGACGACGCCCGAGCGCGCGGCGGACTGGGGGATCGCGACCGGCTATGTCGCGGTGCGGCCCGACGCCTGGGAAACTCCGGCCATGAAGAAATATGTGACGGACTTCCCAGCCGCTTTGGTGGCGCGCGATCAGCTCAAATATGCCGTGGCCGAACTGTCGACCCACGACAATCAGCGCGTTACCAAGGCGCTCAATGACGGCATCCAGGCCGCGCTCATTGGCACAAAGACGCCTGAGCAGGCGATGAAAGATGCGCAAGCTGAGGCGGTTCGCATCCTGCGTCCGTATCAATAATGCAAGGACCGGAGCAGCTCGCGGTTTCCGCGGCGATAAAATGGCTCGGTCCGATCGTCGGTGTCGTCATGGCAGCTCTAACTTCCGGCGCCATGACCTGCGGAGCAATGGCGAAGGACACCGAGCTCGACTTTTACTATCCGATCTCCGTCGGCGGTCCGATTCCCAAGATCATAGACGGCTACGTTGCCGACTTTGAAAAGGAAAACCCCGGCATCACGATCAAGGCGATCTATGCCGGCACGTACGAAGACACGCTGGTCAAGGCGCTCACCGCGTTCAAGAGCGGCGAGCCGCCCGATATCGCCGTGCTTTTGACGACCGACATGTTCACGTTGATCGATGAGGACGCGATCGCGCCACTTGACGAGTTGCTCAAGACCGATGCCGACAAGGCATGGGCGGGATCGTTCTATCCGGTGTTCATGGAGAACAGCCGGACCGGCGGCAAAACTTCTGACGTAAAGATCTGGAGCATCCCGTTCCAACGTTCGACGATCGTGATGTACTGGAACAAGGACGCGTTCAGAGCGGCAGGTCTCGATCCCGACAAGGCGCCCGACACCTGGGACGAGTTGGTTGCCGATGGCGGCAAACTCACCAAGCGCGACACGGCGGGCAATATCAGCCAATGGGCAATCGAAATTCCGTCTACCTCTGCTCCGCACTGGCTGTTGCAGGGGCTGACCATCGCCAACAATACGCGGTTGGTGAATCAAGCCGGCACCGAGACCTATTTCGACAAGCCAGCGGTTATCCAGGCGCTCCAATTCTGGGTCGATCTAAGCCGCATGGACAAGATCGAGCCGCCGGGCACGATCGAGTGGGGCACGACGCCGAAGGATTTCTTCGAGCGCAAGACCGCGATCATGTGGACCAGCACCGGCAATCTCACCAACGTGCGTAGCAACGCGGGCTTTCCGTTCGGCGTCGCCATGCTGCCGGCACACGTCGGTCGCGGCTCGCCGACCGGCGGCGGCAATTTCTATCTATTTAAGAAGATGACGGACGAGAAACGGGAAGCGGCGCTTAAATTCGTCAAATGGATGACGACGCCGGAACGCGCGGCGGACTGGGGGATCGCAACCGGTTATATCGCGGTGCGGCCCGATGCGTGGGAAACCCCCACCATGAAGAAATATGTGGCGGACTTTCCGGCCGCTTTGGTGGCGCGCGACGAACTCAAATATGCCGTCGCCGAATTGTCGACCCATGACAATGAGCGCGTCACCAAAGCGCTCGACGACGGCATCCAGGCCGCGCTCATCGGCACGAAGACGCCCGAGCAGGCAATGAGAGACGCGCAACGGACAGCCGTTCGCATCCTGCGTCTGTATCAGTAATGTGCGCTTCCCAGCCCATCGCGCGCGAATTAACGGATGCCGCCGTCGCGTCAATACGGCTCGCGGCGCACATCCACGGCTGGCTGCTGCTACTGCCGGCCGCTGTGCTACTTGTCGTTTTCACGCATTATCCGGCTGTCGCGACGATCATCGACAGTTTCTTCTCGACCCCGAAAGGCAGTCGCAGCGCAGTTTTCATCGGCTTGGACAATTATCAGGCCATGCTCGACGACCCGGTGTTCTGGCGCGCGCTCGGCAACAACATCGTTTACGCCGCGAGCGTCATTCCACTGACAATTGCGCTTGCGCTGGCGATGGCGGTATGGGTCAACGGCAAGATTGCCGGCCGTCCGCTTCTGCGCCTGTCGTTTTTCACGCCGACCGTGCTGCCGATGATCGCGGTCGCCAATATTTGGCTATTCTTCTATTCGCCGGGCTACGGACTGCTCGACCAGGTGCTCGGCCTGTTCGGTATCGCCACGCACAACTGGCTCGGCAACGAGCATACCGCGCTCGCCTGCTTGATCGCGGTCGCGGTCTGGAAGGATGCCGGTTTTTTCATGATTTTCTACCTGGCGGCATTGCAACAGATGTCGCCACGATTGGCGGAAGCCGCAGCGCTCGAGGGCGCCAGCCGCTGGTATTTCTTCCGGCGCGTCACCTTTCCGCTGCTGATGCCGACGACGCTGTTCGTCCTGATCAACGCCATCATCAATTCATTCCGGCTCGTCGATCATATCGTGGTCATGACCCAGGGCGGGCCCGACAATTCGACGGCATTGCTGCTGTTCTATATTTACGAGGTCGGTTTCAAGTTCTGGGACACCGCTTATGCGCCGACCTTGACGGTCGCGCTGCTGACATTACTTGCCATCTTGGCGCTCGGCCAGTTTCTCATCCTCGACCGCCGGATCCACTACCAATGAACTCCGCTGCTGCGATGAACCCGCTGCGAAGCACCGGTCGCGCAAGCGCGGCGATCGAGACCGCCGGCGCGTGGCTGTTGGCAATCGTGTGGATCCTGCCGCTCGCTTATGCGCTCTGGGCGGCGATCCATCCCAGTGCGTACTCGGCGCATTTCATTCTCAACGCCCCGCTGACCTTGGAAAATTTCGTCACGGCCTGGAATGCCGCACCTTTCGCGCGCTATTTCCTCAACACCTTCCTGCTCGTCACCATGATCCTCGCCGCGCAGCTCATCCTGTGCACGCTCGCCGCCTACGCCTTCGCGCGATTTGCCTTCGCCGGGCGCGAGATCGCCTTCATCCTCGTGCTGCTTCAGCTCATGATCATGCCGGATGTTTTGATCGTCGAGAACTATCGAACCATGAGCGCGTTGGGCATCGTCGACACCATACCCGCGATCGGCCTGCCCTATATGGCTTCGGCCTTCGGCATCTTCCTATTGCGCCAAACCTTCAAATCCGTACCGCGCGAGCTCGACGAGGCGGCGCGCGTTGAGGGTGCAGGTCCGCTCCAGGTGCTGCTCAAGGTCTATGTGCCGCTCGCAAAGCCCATCTACATCGCCTACGGCCTGGTGTCCGTCAGCTATCACTGGAACAACTTTTTGTGGCCGTTGATCATCACCAATTCAGTGAGCACGCGGCCGCTGACGGTCGGGCTGCAGATTTTCGCGTCTTCTGATCAGGGCATCGATTGGTCGGTGATCACCGCCGCGACGCTGATGACCTCGGCGCCGTTGCTAATCGCTTTCCTGCTATTCCAGCGGCAATTTGTACAAAGCTTTATGCGCGCTGGAATTCGCTGACGAAAGTGGCCATCTACATCGAACCTTATTCCTCCCCTCTTGCGGATGAGGGATGGGAGGGTAAAAACGTGGATGCCTGCGACAAAAGCGGGCATGACCGGATAAGGTGACCGCGCGGCGTGCGGATTGGCGAGGATTGGATGCCTGACACAGATTTCGACATCATCATCATCGGCTCGGGCCCCGGCGGCTATGTCACCGCCATCCGCGCCGCGCAGCTCGGTTTCAAGACCGCCATCGTCGAGCGCGACTACCTTGGCGGCATCTGCCTCAACTGGGGCTGCATCCCGACCAAGGCGCTGCTGCGTTCCGCCGAGATTTTTCATTATATGCAGCACGCCAAGGATTACGGGCTGTCGGCGGGCGAAGTCACTTACGATCCGGCGGCCGTGGTGAAGCGCTCGCGTGCGGTATCGAAACGGCTGAACGACGGCGTCGGCTTTTTGATGAAAAAGAATAAGGTCGCCGTGATCTGGGGCGAGGCGGCGATCGACGCGCCCGGCAAAGTCACCGTAAAGGCAGGCCGAGGAGAAGCACCGAAGGGCGCGCTCGGCGCGGGCTCGTATCAGGCCAAGCACATCATCATCGCCACCGGCGCCCGGCCGCGGGTTCTGCCGGGTCTCGAGCCCGACAAGAAACTGATCTGGACCTATTTCGAAGCCATGGTGCCGGAGCGCATGCCGAAAACGCTTCTCGTCGTCGGCTCGGGCGCCATCGGCATCGAATTCGCCTCATTCTATCGCACGCTCGGCGCCGAGGTGACCGTGGTCGAATTGCTGCCGCAAATCCTCCCCGTCGAGGACGCCGAAATCGCCGCCTTCGCACGGAAAAGTTTCGAGAAGCAGGGCATCAAGATTTTCACCGGCGCGAAAGTGACCAAGCTCGAAAAGAAGGGTGACGGCGTCACGGCGACCATCGATGACGGCAAGGGCGGCACGCAGACGCTGACCGTCGAGCGTGTCATCTCAGCGGTCGGCGTCGTCGGTAATATCGAGAACCTCGGCCTGGAAAAACTCGGCGTGAAAACCGAGCGCGGCGCCATCGTCATCGACGGCATGTGCAAGACCAATGTGCCGGGTATCTATGCCATCGGCGACGTTGCCGGACCGCCGCTTCTCGCGCACAAGGCCGAGCACGAAGGCGTCATCTGCGTCGAGGCGATCAAGGGGTTGCATCCGCACGCGATGGACAAGCTCATGATCCCCGGCTGCACCTATTGCTCGCCGCAAATCGCCTCGGTCGGCCTCACCGAACAGGCCTGCAAGGACAAGAAGCTCGACATCCGCGTAGGCCGCTTTCCGTTCGTCGGCAACGGCAAAGCCATCGCGATGGGCGAGGACCAGGGCCTCGTCAAAGTGATCTTCGACAAGAAAACCGGCCAGCTTCTCGGCGCCCACATGGTCGGCGCGGAAGTGACCGAGCTCATTCAAGGCTACGTGGTGGCGATGAATCTTGAGACCACTGAAGAAGAGCTGATGCACACCGTGTTCCCGCATCCGACGCTGTCGGAGATGATGAAGGAAGCTGTGTTCGACGCGTATGGGCGGGTGCTGAATATTTGATCGTGCATCCTCATCCCGCGAAACGGGGGCGGACGAATTATGCGACTAACCCCGCCATCGGCTTCACCTCCGCGCTGCCGGGGAAAACATTTTGCGCCAGAACGCGATCGTCGGCGCGCAGGTGATCTTTCAGGACTCCTTTGAGCACAACGCGCAGGTCGGTGGTCGGCTTGAGGTCCCGGTTCTCGTAAAGATCGGCGCTCTTCAATCCCGGCCAATCGGCAATGACGCGGCCGCCTTTGAGCGCACCGCCGGCCAGGAGCGCAACCGTAGCGGTGCCGTGGTCGGTGCCGTCGGTGCCGTTGATATGCGCGGTGCGGCCGAACTCGGTGGCGAGCGCCACGACGGTGTCTTTCCACGCTGGTCCCATGTTCGACTGGACCGCGGCCAGCGCATCATCGAGAGCGCCGAGAAGTTGCGACAACCGGCCCATGGCGATGCCTTCGTTGACATGCGTGTCCCAGCCATCGAGCGCCAGCGCACCGACGCGCGGGCCTTCCGGCTGTGCCAGAAATTTCGCGGCGTTGCCTGCGGCCTCGGAGAAATAGGCGCGCACTTGCGCCGGTCCCGGACCGCCGGGTTTTTGCGTCATGTTTTGCGCCATGTCGCCAGACTGCTCGATGGCGGAAAGCCTGGAATTGTCCTCCAGCACGCTCGCCAGCTTCGCATCGGAATGGCGATAGAGTTCGAGAAGTCGCGCCACGGTGTCATCGCTCGCCGGCATGATCCGTTGCGGCGACCACGACAGAACCGGCGCCGGCCCGCGCGCGACAAGCGGCGTCACCGGGCCGACCGCGAACACCCGGCTGCCTTTCGGATCGACGCGTCCGCCGGGCGCCAGACTCGTCAGCGCGCGATTGAGCCAGCCTGAGTCGCTCGGCGCAGTTTTGGGCAGGCCGCTTTCTAACATATCCTGGCCGTCAAAATGGGAGCGCTCGCGGTAGGGCGTGGCGCAGGCGTGGACGACGATCGCTTCGTTGGCTTGGAACATGCGGTGCAGATTGGGCATCGCCGGATTGAGCGCGAAGAAATCATTCAGCTTGAGCGCCGGCGTTTTGCCGTCGAGCGTGAGCGCATTGTCGCCGCGCAGTGCCACCCAATCCGGATCGCCGACCGGCGCGACAGTGGCGAGCCCGTCGAGCGCTCCGCGGAGAATGATGGCCAAAAAGCGCGGATCGCGGCCTTCCGCAAGCGCGAGCTTCGGCAGATAGGCCCAGGCGAACAGCGTCCCGGAGCCGAGCAGTAATTCGCGGCGCGACGGTGCATGCAAGTTCATGATCATCTCCGTAAGAATTCTGGCGCCATCACCAGAAGCGCCAAAGCCTGGTTGCGCGTCTCGGCGCGCGCCACGGTCTGTCGCGTGTCGGACGAGACCAGCGGACCGAGCCCGCTGTCGAGGAGTGCCAGCGGATCGGCAACCCGCACGCGCGCGGCAAATTGATTCGCAATATCGATGCGGCGTGGCACACCGTCGATCCAGGCCGCTTCGGTGTCAGCATAGCCATTCGGCGCCGGCGGCCGCCACAATGGCTCGCCGAGCGCGGCTTGCGCATTCATGATGGGGCCGATGGGGATCGCCGCTTGCGCGCCGGTGAGGCGCAGCGCCCCCGCGATCCATTCGGCAGGAGGCTTGAGCTTTTGCCGCTGCGCCGTCCACGACTCGTCTGCCGTAATCAGCGTCTTGGCGACCTCCTTGAGATTGCCGCCGGTGTCGTTGAATGTTTTGGCAAGCTTGACGACGAGCGCGGGCGGTGGCTCGTCGGCAACAAAATGTTGCGCGAGCTTTTGCGCAATGTGTTGCGCCGTCGCCGGATGACGCGAGAGATCGGCGAGCACGGCGCGGCCCTGAGCCATGCCGGTGTCGGGATAATGCTTGCCGAGCACGATTTGGTCGCCCGGCTCATGCAGGCGCTTATTGAAGATAAATTCGCCGCCTCGGTCGGGCTGATCCGGATTGATCCAGGTCCATCCGGTCAGCACATTGGCGAAGCTCGTCACATCGGCTTGCGTATAGCCGCTACGGACGCCAAGCGTGTGCAGTTCAAGCGTCTCGCGAGCGAGATTTTCGTTCAACCCCTTGTCGCGATTGATGCCGGCGATCGACTCCGCACCCATCGACTCGACATTATCGAGATAGAACAGCATCGCCGGATGGCTTTCGACGGCTTGCAGCAAATCGCCGAAGCGGCCGAGCACATGCGGGCGGATCGCCTCGCGTTCATAGGGGCCCGCCATTGCCACGATCTTGTCGGCGGAAATGCAGAAATGGTTCGACCAAAACCATACCAGCCGTTCGACAAAACCGATGTTGGCCGTGGTGGCGGCGTCAAAGCGCGCCTTGGCCTCGTCGAGAAGGAGCTGCTGCGGCAAGGGCGGCGGCGCCGGCCCTTTCGGTTGTTGGTTCGCGGTCTCATTCTGAGCCGCTGGGGCGGCACAAGGCGCAGCAGGCGGATCCTTCTTGCAATCGAAATTTGTCGGGCCGTTATCCGCCTCGACAAGTTTTTGCGCGCGAAGAGCCAGCTTTTGCTGTGCCGTCCGTTCGGCTTGGAAGTCCGACACGGCGCGTGCCGACTCGCCGCTTGACGGCAGATTAGCGGCAAACTGCCCGGCTGAAGGACGATCGAGATCCGCAAGCAATGCGCCGCGTGGGTCTGCGGCCAAGGCGGCGATCTGTCCGCCAACGGGCCCAAAGCCGAATCTGTGGAGACCGAGCGCTGCCGCTTCTTGTCCAAGAACCGCTTTGCTATTTGCGGTCATAAAATCCTCCGGCGATCCATGCATCGCGCGGGCTCAATACGCGTTTTATTTGTGGCAAAAGTTACGTCGTGAAGTGGCGAACCGTCGTCAGTTTCATTACGGTCTGTTCATGACGCGCCTTGCAGGCCGACCAACTGGCTCGTAAGTATCGAATGCGGTCAAATACCCGCACGGAGCCTTTATGGCTGTCCTGATCGACACTCTTGCCGAGACCGCCGGCCGCCCGCGTCATCCCGAGAAGGCGCATCGGCCGGACCAGCCTGCTTTGCGCAAGCCGGACTGGATCAGGGTCAAGGCGCCGATCTCGGCCGCCTATGTCGAGACCAAGCGCATCGTGCGCGAGAACGGCCTGCACACGGTGTGCGAGGAGGCCGGCTGTCCCAATATCGGCGAATGCTGGGAGAAGAAGCACGCCACCTTCATGATCATGGGCGACACCTGCACGCGGGCCTGCGCCTTCTGTAACGTCAAGACCGGACTGCCCGGCGCGCTCAACGCCGCGGAGCCGCAGCACGTCGTCGAGGCCACCGCGAAACTCGGTCTCGCGCATGTCGTCGTCACGTCCGTCGATCGCGACGATCTCGATGACGGCGGGGCAGGGCACTTTGCCGCCGTGATCGGCGCCATCCGCGCGCATTGCCCCAACACCACGATCGAAGTGCTGACGCCGGATTTTCTGCGCAAGGACGGCGCCGCGGAGACCGTCGTCGCAGCGCGGCCCGATATCTTCAATCACAATCTCGAAACGGTGCCTTCGAAATATCTCACCGTCCGCCCGGGCGCCCGTTATTTCGCCTCCATCCGGCTCTTGCAACGCGTCAAGGAGATCGACGGAGGGGTGTTCACCAAATCGGGCATCATGGTCGGGCTCGGCGAAGAGCGTAACGAGGTGCTGCAGGTGATGGACGATCTGCGCGCGGCCGGCGTCGACTTCCTCACCATTGGCCAGTATTTGCAGCCATCGCGCAAACACCATGCGGTGATACGCTTCGTGCCGCCGGACGAATTCAAGGCGCTGGAAACCATCGCCTATGCCAAAGGATTTTCGCTTGTTTCGGCAAGCCCGCTGACGCGCTCGTCACACCATGCGGGCGAGGACTTTGCGCGGCTGAAGGCACAGCGGACGGCGCGTTGAGCGATGCCGCAATTTTCGACCAAGCGGCGGGTACAACATTCCGCCGCGAAAATGTTCGACCTCGTCGCCGACGTCGAGCACTATCCGGAATTCGTGCCGCTGTGCCGCTCGCTCGCCGTGCGCAAGCGCACCGACGACAGCGAGGGCAGGCAGGTCATCGTCGCCGACATGACGGTCGCCTACAAGCTCGTCCGCGAGACGTTTACCAGCCGCGTCACGCTCGACCGCGAACGGTTTGAAATTCTGGTCGAGTATCTGGAAGGCCCGTTCCAGAATATGAACAACCGTTGGAGCTTTCATGGCACGGGCGGCGACGCATGTGAGATCGAGTTTTTCATCGCCTACGAATTTCGCAATCGCATGCTCGGTATGTTGATGGGCGCCATGTTCGAAACGGCCTTCCGCCGCTTCGCCGCGGCCTTCGAACGCCGCGCCGATCAGGTTTACGGGACGGCCTGATTTACTTTCCCGCTTAACTATCCGGACGATATGCGCGGGCAAGCCGCTCGAATTTGCCCGTCCGAAGCGCGATAATGGCCGCCGCCTCACTTCGGCCGAGCTGAGATACCGATGTATTTACGAAAATCCTTCGCCATTGCCGCAGCCGTTTTCCTCGCTATCGCATTGGCTCAGGTCGACGCCGTAGCCCGCGGGTTCGGCGGTTTGCATGGTGGTTTCGGGCCTGGTTTCGGCCACGGGTTCTCTCGCGGCCACGGCTTTCATCATTTCGCTCACCACGATATCCACGGCCATCGCTGGACGATGCACGATTTCCATCATTGGGACGGGCGCGGCTTAAGCGGCCATTTCGGACGCTGGGAGCCGGGCCATTGGCACCTCTCGTCCGGCTTCGGCGGCAGCGGACATTGGTCGTCACGCCTGCAAGGCGTTTGGGGCCTTTGACGTCAGCGTGTCAGTCGCGCGCGTCTTGCGCGAGCGCTGCGAGCAATTCGAGCGCCTGCGCGACGGAACGCAGCCGCACACGACTGCGTCCGATCTTGCCGAAGCGCCGGCTGCACGCGAGCTGGGGGCCGTCACGGCGTGCCGCGGCGAAGTAGACAAGCCCTACCGGCTTTTGTTTCGAGCCGCCGCCGGGGCCGGCAATGCCGGTGATCGCCACCGCTAAATCGGCCTGCGAATTTTTGAGCGCGCCGTTCGCCATTGCCGCCGCCGTCTCGGCGCTCACCGCACCGTGGCGCTTAAGCGTTCGCGGCGGCACGCCAAGCATTTTCTTCTTCGCCTCATTCGAATAAGTGACGAAACCGCAGTCGACGACGTCGGAGGACCCGGCGATTTCCGTCAACACCGCGGCGACGAGCCCACCGGTGCAGGATTCCGCGGTGGCCACGCGAAGACTGCGCGCGCGGCAAAGATCGAGGACGCGCCCGGCGCCGCGGCGCAGGCTCTCGCCGCTCATGGGGCGCTCCACGGCAACCGGACTGTCGCCGTCGTCATCGCCACGATGCCTTCCTTACGGCCGGTAAAACCGAGCCTTTCGCTCGTCGTCGCCTTGACCGCGACGCGGGCAACGGGAATGCCGGCAATCGCGGCAATGCGCGCGCGCATGGCGTCACGGTGCGGCGAAATATGCGGGGTTTCGCAAACGACGGTGACATCGAGATGCGCGATCATGCCTCGGCGCGCGCGCACGCGTTCGCAAGCGAAGACGAGAAAGCGGTCCGATGCCGCACCTTTCCATTGCGGATCGCTCGGCGGAAAGTGCACCCCAATGTCGCCATCGGCCAGCGCGCCGAGAATGGCGTCGACCAAAGCATGAATCACAACATCGGCGTCCGAATGCCCGATCACGCCGCGCGAATGCGGGATGCGGACACCGCCGAGCACGACATGATCGCCGTCGGCGAACGCATGCACGTCGAAACCGATGCCGGTTCGCACATCGGACAAGGCCGCAAGCTGCAATATTTCGGCACGCACGAAATCCTCGTTGGTCGTTACCTTCACGTTGCTCGTTTCGCCTTCGAACACGCTGACACGGTGGCCGGCCCATTCGGCGAGCGCGGCATCGTCGGTGAAGCTCTCAAGCCCGGTCGCGGCGGCACGCCGATGCGCGTCCAATATGGCATCGAAGGCGAAGGCCTGCGGAGTTTGCACGATGCGCAACCGGCCGCGATCGAGCGTCTCGGTGACGATTGCATCCGCGTCGATCTGCTTCACGGTATCGGCAATGACGATGCCAGGGACCGCTGCACCGCTCACTTTACCCGCGGCGATGGCACGGCCGATGAGGCCGCCGGTCAAGAACGGCCGCGCCGCGTCGTGAATGAGAACGAGAACTGGCGCGTTCGTCGCGAGCGCTTCAAGCCCGGCGCGCACCGAAGCCTGCCGCGTGGCGCCGCCTTGAACCGGCGGCGGTAATTTCTCCAGGCCCGAGACGGCGGCGCGGTAGAAATGCTCATCCGCTGCTTGGATCACGGGCTGCACCACATCGATCTGCGCGTGATCGAGGAATGCGCGCAGCGTGGGACGGATCATCGGCTCGCCGGCGATGTCGCGATATTGCTTCGGAGCGTCGCCGCCCGCGCGCTCACCTCGTCCGGCTGCGACAATGACCGCAGCCACCTTGCCCGTCATGGAACACTCTGATCCCTGTTCGGCGCATGCCATAGCGCATGTCTCCGCAATGTGCGAACCGCCCGCTAATTCGGTCAAAGTACGGTTCCGAATACGCCGGCTGAGACGCTCGGTCATGGATTTGCACAGGTTAGTGATATTGCAGTGCAGCACTTGCGCTGCCCATAGTTTTGGCTAAACTATATGCAACAATTTCATGACGCCTATTTAGTGTGCATATGGCACCGCATCCTTCGAAAGCGCCCAGAACAGGCCGCTTATTGTCCATCGGGGCCGTGAGGGTACGGAATCCTGTGCTTTTGGCCCCCATGTCTGGGGTGACCGATGCGCCGTTCCGGGGTCAGGCCGAGGCGCTGGGAGCGGGTCTCGTCATCTCGGAAATGACGGCTTGTGCGGCACTTGCCGAGGGCAAGCGTGACGCCCGGCGCCGCGTCGAGGGTCAAGGTTCAGGCCTGCACGTCGTCCAGCTTGCCGGTTGCGAGGCGCATTGGATGGCCGAAGGTGCGCACATCGCCGAGGACGTCGGCGCTGCAATCATCGACATCAATATGGGCTGCCCGGCCAAACACGTCACGAGCGGCGAGTCGGGTTCGGCTCTTATGCGCGATCTCGATCACGCACTCACATTGATCGAGGCTGTGGTGCGAGCGGTCAAAGTCCCGGTTACGCTGAAAATGCGGCTCGGCTGGGACGATAGCTCGCGCAATGCGCCTGAGCTTGCGCGGCGTGCCGAGCAAGCAGGTGTGGCGCTCGTCACGGTGCATGGCCGCACGCGTTGCCAATTTTATAAGGGACGCGCCGACTGGGCGGCGGTTCGCACGGTCAAGGAGAGCGTGTCGATCCCGGTCGTCGTTAACGGCGATATCGAAAGCTTTGCGGACGCCGATGCCGCCCTTGAAGCATCCGGCGCCGACGCTGTGATGGTCGGCCGCGGCGCGCAGGGCAGGCCTTGGCTTCCCGGTCATCTCGCCCATTACCTTGCGACCGGCGAGCGGGAAACGGCGCCCGCGCTCGAGCACCAACTCGCGCTTATCAGCGCGCTTTACGGCGAAATGCTCGTGCATCACGGCGTCGACATTGGTCTACGCCACGCGCGCAAGCATCTTGGCTGGGCGCTCGATACCGCTGCGGCGACTGCAAATGCGCCGCTGCATCTTCTCAAGGAACACCGCAGCTGCGTGCTGACCGTCACCGATCCCGCCATCGTGCAGCGCCGCCTCGCCGAAGCGTTCGACGCGTTCGGCGGATCGGACACAGCCGCGTGGAGGAATGCGGCATGAGTGCCGTCGAGCCGCTGCAGACGACTTCGACCGCCGACGCAGTGCTCAATGCGCTGCCGCATCCGGTCATCGTGGTGTCGCCGGACGGCAAGGTGATTGATGCCAATGCCGCCGCCGAAGCTTTTTTCGAGGTTTCGATTTCGCTATTGCGGCGGCACCTGTTGCGCGATCTGGTGCCGTTCGGCAGTCCCTTGCTTACGCTCATCGAGCAGGTGCGCCGGCGCGGCGCGGCGGTCAACGAATACAAAGTCGACCTCGGCACACCGCGCAATCCCGGAGACCGGCTGGTCGACCTGCACGTGGCACCGCTGCCGGAGCAACCCGGCCACGTAGTGGTGATGCTGCAGGAGCGCACCATTGCCGACAAAATGGATCGCCAGCTCACGCATCGCGGCGCGGCGCGTTCGGTGATTGCACTTGCCGCCATGCTCGCCCACGAGATCAAGAATCCGCTGTCCGGCATTCGCGGCGCGGCGCAATTGCTCGAGCAGTCGGCCGACGATGACGACCGCACGCTGACGCAGCTCATTTGCGACGAAGCCGATCGTATCGTGAAGCTGGTCGACCGCATGGAGGTCTTCACCGACGAACGCCCGGTCGAACGCGAGCCGATCAACATCCACGTCGTGCTCGATCACGTCAAACGGCTGGCCCAGTCGGGCTTTGCCCGTCACATCAAATTCATCGAGGAATACGACCCCTCGCTACCCTCGGTCTTCGCCAACCGCGATCAGCTCGTTCAAGTCTTCCTGAATTTGATCAAGAACGCAGCCGAGGCGATCGGCGAAAACGGCGGCGGTGAAATCGTGCTGTCCACCGCGTTTCGCCCAGGCGTGCGGCTATCGCTGCCGGGCGCCAAATCCCGCATTTCGTTACCTCTTGAGTTCTGCGTGCGGGACAACGGGCCCGGCGTGCCCGACGAATTGATGCTGCATCTGTTCGATCCGTTCGTTACCACCAAACCGAGCGGATCGGGGCTGGGACTGGCGCTTGTCGCCAAAATCGTCGGCGACCACGGCGGCATCATCGAATGTGAGTCGCAGCCGCGACGAACCACCTTTCGCATACTCATGCCTAAATATACCGCCATCAACGGCGGGGAGGGCGTCGAACCGGACGGCGCCCTTCAGCCACAAGAGGATCATTGATGCCCGCGGGAAGCATTCTCGTCGCCGACGATGATGCGGCGATCCGGACGGTGCTGAACCAAGCGCTGTCGCGCGCCGGTTACGAGGTCCGCTCGACCGGCAACGCCGCCACGCTCTGGCGCTGGATCAGTCAAGGCGATGGCGATCTCATCATCAGCGACGTGCTGTTGCCCGATGAAAGCGCCTTCGACCTATTGCCGCGCATCAAAAAGGCCCGCCCCGATCTGCCGATCATCATCATGAGCGCGCAGAACACATTCATGACGGCCATTCGCGCTTCGGAGCGCGGCGCCTACGAATATCTGCCCAAACCATTCGATCTCAAGGAGCTGATCGCGATCGTCGGCCGCGCGTTGTCGGAGCCGAAGGAAAAAGCGCGGCAACCGGCCAAGGTCGAGGATTTTGAATCCATTCCGCTGGTCGGCCGCTCGCCAGCGATGCAGGAAATCTATCGCGTGCTGGCGCGACTGATGCAGACCGACCTCACCGTCATGATCTCGGGCGAATCCGGTACCGGCAAGGAATTGGTGGCGCGCGCGCTGCACGATTACGGCAAACGGCGCACCGGGCCCTTCGTCGCGATCAACATGGCGGCGATCCCGCGCGACTTAATTGAATCCGAGCTGTTCGGCCACGAGAAAGGCGCCTTCACCGGCGCCAATACGCGCAGCTCCGGCCGCTTCGAGCAGGCCGAAGGCGGCTCGTTATTCCTCGACGAAATCGGCGACATGCCGATGGAGGCGCAGACGCGCCTGTTGCGCGTGCTGCAACAGGGCGAATACACAACGGTCGGCGGCCGCACCCCAATCAAAGCCGACGTGCGCATCATCGCCGCGACTAACAAGGATTTACGCCAGCTCATCCAGCAGGGCCTGTTCCGCGAGGATCTGTTTTTCCGGCTCAACGTTGTGCCGTTGCGATTGCCGCCGTTGCGCGAGCGCACCGAGGACATTCCCGATCTGATCCGGCATTTCTTCGCGGTCGTGGAGCGCGAAGGATTGCCGCCTAAGCTGATCGACCAGGCGGCGGTCGAGCGGCTCAAGCGCCATCGCTGGCCGGGCAATGTACGTGAACTGGAAAATCTGGCGCGCCGGCTCGCCGCCCTTTACCCGCAGGAGACGATTACGGCAGCCGTCGTGGACGCCGAATTATCGCAGCCGGCGCTAGTGGCGCCCGGCGAGAGCAGAAGCAGCGATGAAAACCTTTCGAGCGCGGTCGAACGCCATTTGGCGCGATATTTTTCCGGATTCGACGACGGCTTGCCGCCACCGGGGCTCTACCACCGCATTCTGCGCGAAGTCGAAGGGCCGTTACTGTCGGCTGCGCTGACGGCGACCCGCGGCAACCAGATACGGGCCGCCGACCTGCTCGGTGTTAACCGCAATACATTGCGCAAGAAAATCCGGGATCTGGATATCCAGGTCTACCGGACCGGCGGGTAGGCGACAGCCCTCTTCCGGCGAGGGCGTGACAAGACGCGCCTAGCAATTGTCGCAATCGGGCAACATTGTTGTATAAAAGCATCACTCGGTTGATGGCTAGCTGCCATTTGCCGAGAAATTCCCTTGCAGATTCATTGCGTAGGGTCGTCCGAGAAGCCCCATATGGCAACTGTCGATCAGGTCGTACCGCTCGATCCGGTGGCCGCCGCACCCGTGCCGGTGGCTTCGCGGCTGATTGGAGCTGCCGCGGTCGGTATCGCGCTTATCTCGGCCACCGCCACCTTCCTCGTGCTGGCCGGACTCACCCCGATCGCGCCGGTCCACGAGGTCGTCGTCAAGCTCCTGCTCGGCAATGTCGTGACGGGGCTTCTCCTGCTTGCCATCATCGGGCGCGAAGTTTGGCTCGTCGTCCAGTCCCGCCGCCACGGCCATGCTGGGTCGCGCCTGCACATCCAGATCGTCAGCCTATTCGCGGTCATCGCCGCGGTACCGACCATTCTCGTCGCCGTGGTTGCGTCGACGACGCTCGATCGAGGGCTCGACCGTTTCTTCTCGACGCGCACACGCGCTTTGATCGAGCAATCGCTGATCGTGGCCAATGCCTATGTGAACGAGCACGGCGAAGCGGTCCGCAACGAGGATTTGGCGATGGCCTACGACGTTACGCGGGCCAAGCCGATGTTCGATTCCGACCGCGATCAATTTCGAATATTCCTCACCTCACAGGCTACCGGGCGCAATCTCGCCGCTGCCATCATCCTCAACCCCGACGGTTCGACGGTGGAGCGTGCCGACGTCACGATGGACAGGAAGATGGTGCTGCCGTCCGCGCAACTCCTGGCGGCAACCAACGAGAATGAGCCGCAAGTCGCGATCATTCCGGAAGGCGACCACGTGGCGGCGGTGGTGAAGCTGCGCGGTTACGACGATATGTATCTTTACGTCGCGCGCCTGCTCAATCCGCAAGTTGTCCAGCAATTGATCGCGACGCAGGAAAGCGTCGGCGAATACGCCAATCTCGAAGCGCGGCGGCTCGGCATTCAGGTCGCCTTCGCGCTGATGTTCACCGTCATCGCACTTATCGTTCTGTTGTCTTCGGCCTGGATCGGATTGGATTTCGCCAACCGGCTGGTGGCGCCGATCCGCCGCTTGATCGGCGCCGCCAACGTGGTCTCGACCGGCAATCTGCATATTCAGGTGCCGGTGCACCGCTCGGAAGGCGATCTCGCGCGTTTAGGCGAGACATTCAACAAGATGACGCAGGAGCTGCGCACCCAGCATGACGACATCATCCGCGCGCGCGACGTGATCGACAGCCGCCGGCGCTTTACCGAAGCGGTGCTCGCCGGCGCCAGCGCCGGGGTGATCGGCGTCAACGCGGACAGCCGGATATCCATTCTCAACCGCTCGGCGGAGCGGCTGGTCGGACGCGTCGAAAGCGAGGCGCTCGGCCTACCCCTTGCCGAGGTCGCGCCGGAACTGGCCGAGATATTCCAAGCCGCGCGCAACGGCAATCAGCGCCTGGTCCAGCGCCAGGTCACCGTCACGCGCGACGGCCAGGAACGAAATTATTCCGTGCGGGTGACGAGCGAGCAGGCAACCCAGTCCGAGCACGGTTACGTCATCACTATTGACGACATTACCGAGTTGGTGCTGGCTCAGCGCTCCTCGGCTTGGTCCGATATTGCGCGGCGCATCGCGCACGAAATCAAGAATCCGCTCACCCCAATCCAGTTGTCGGCCGAACGGCTGCGCCGCAAATACGGCAAGTCGATCACCGAGGACCCCGCGGTGTTCGAACAGTGCACCGAAACGATCGTGCGCCAGGTCGACGATATCAAACGCATGGTCGACGAGTTCTCCCGCTTTGCCCGCATGCCCAAAGCCGTCGTCAGCGACGAGGACGTCGCCGATACCGTTCGCCAGGTCGTCTTCCTGTTGCGCGTCGGCCATCCCGACATCGATTTCGAAGTCGAATTGGCCGGTGAGACGATGCCGGCGCGCTTCGACCGGCGGCTGATCTCGCAGGCCCTCACCAATATCGTCAAGAACGCGACCGAGGCGATCGGCGCGGTGCCACCCACTGAACTCGGCCGCGGCCGCATTACCGTTCGCGCGCAGCGCGACGACAAGGAGGTCGTCATCGATGTGATCGATAACGGCATCGGCCTGCCGAAAGAAAACCGGGCGCGCCTGCTCGAGCCTTATGTGACGACTCGCGAGAAGGGCACCGGCCTCGGCCTCGCCATCGTTGGCCGCATTTTGGAAGAACATGGCGGGCGCCTTGAACTGCGCGACGCCTCCGACAAGATTCCGGGCGTACGCGGCGCCTGGATGCAATTGCGCTTTATCGCGGAGCCATTGGCGGGAACTGCGACGGCGGCGGTTGAACCGCGCACGGCGGCAGAGTGACTAATCGGAATAGGGCGACACTTAGATCATGGCATCCGATATCCTAATCGTCGACGATGAAGCGGATATTCGCGAACTGGTCGCGGGTATCCTGCAAGACGAAGGTCACGGCACCCGCACCGCGCGCGACAGCGATGAGGCGCTCGGCGCTGTCGTGGCGCGACGGCCCAATCTTGTGTTCCTCGATATCTGGCTGCAAGGCAGCCGCCTCGACGGATTGCAATTGCTCGATAGCCTCAAGCAGGAACATCCCGAACTGCCGATCGTGATGATTTCCGGACACGGCAATATCGAGACCGCGGTTTCGGCGATCAAGCACGGAGCCTACGACTTCATCGAAAAGCCGTTCAAAGCCGATCGGCTCTTGCTGGTGGCCGAGCGGGCGCTGGAGAATTCGCGCCTAAAACGTGAGGTGCGCGAGCTCAAGCAACACGCCCCGCTCGCCGCGATGGTGGTGGGCCACTCGCCGTCGATCAATCAATTGCGCCAGACCATTGAGAAGGTGTCGCCGACCAACAGTCGTATCCTCATTATCGGGCCGTCCGGTAGCGGCAAGGAGCTCACCGCGCGCACCATCCACGGCCATTCGGCCCGCGCCAACGGACCCTTCGTGGTGATCAACGCCGCCGCCATCACGCCGGAGCACATGGAAGTCGAATTGTTCGGCATTGAGGCCGGCAATGGCACGCAGGGCCGCAAGATCGGCGCGCTCGAAGAGGCGCATGGCGGCACTCTGTTCATCGACGAAATCGCCGATATGCCGCGCGAGACGCAGAACAAGATTTTGCGCGTGCTGGTTGACCAGACTTTCCAGCGCGTCGGCGGCATCACCAAGGTCACGGTCGACGTACGCATCGTCTCCTCGACCAGCCGCAATATCGAATCCGACATCGCCGCGGGAAAATTCCGCGAGGATCTTTATCACCGGCTCTCCGTCGTGCCGATCCGCGTGCCGGGGCTCGCGGAGCGGCGCGAGGATATTCCCGAACTCGTCGAATATTTCATGATCCAGATTTCGCAAGCCACCGGGCTGCCCAAGCGCAATGTCGGTGCCGACGCGCTCGCGGTGCTGCAGTCGCACGATTGGCCCGGCAATGTGCGACAGCTGCGCAACAATGTGGAGCGGCTGATGATTCTCGCCGGCGGCGATCCGGAAGCCGTGATCACGGCATCGATGCTGCCGCAGGACGTCGGCTCGATGATCCCGAATATGCCAAACGGCATTGGCGGCGAGCACTTGATGAGCTTGGCTCTGCGCGAGGCGCGCGAAGTGTTCGAGCGCGAATATCTCCTGGCGCAGATCAATCGCTTCGGCAATAACATTTCGCGCACCGCCGAATTCGTCGGCATGGAGCGCTCGGCACTGCATCGCAAATTGAAGGCGCTCGGAATTGACTGACCGTTAATGTCCCGTATCGCTTACGTCAACGGTCGCTATCTGCCGTTCCGCGACGCCAAGGTCCATGTCGAGGATCGCGGCTACCAATTCGCCGACGGCGTCTATGAAGTCTGCGAGGTGAGGGGCGGCCGCCTCATCGACGAGCGGCGCCACGTCGAGCGGCTCCAGCGTTCGCTCGGCGAGCTGCACATCCGCATGCCGATGTCGCCGCGAGCGCTCGATGTCGTTTTGCGCGAAGTCGTTGCGCGCAACCGCATCGGCTACGGCATCGTCTATCTGCAGATCACCCGCGGCGTGGCGCGGCGCGACTTGGCCTTCCCGCCGCCACAGGTGGCGCCGAGCGTTGTCGTCACGGCCCGTGCGCTCAATTTGCCGCGCAACGAAGCGCTCGCCGCCAAGGGCATCGCCGTTGTCAGCATGCCGGACAATCGCTGGGGGCGTGTCGACATAAAATCCGTCGGTCTCCTGCCAAACGTGTTGGCGCGGCAGGCCGCAATCGGCCAATGCGCACGCGAGGCCTGGTTCGTCGACGAGGCTGGCACGGTTACCGAAGCCGCATCGGCCAATGCCTGGATCGTCACGCCCGGTGGCGCTCTGGTCACGCGGCATGCCGATCACGCCATCCTGCGCGGCATTACGCGCACGGTCGTGCTCGACGTCATTAAAGCGCAAAACCTCACCGTAGAGGAGCGTGCTTTCACGCTGGACGAAGCCTATGCCGCGCGGGAGGCCTTCGTCACTTCGGCGACCCAGATAGCGATGCCGGTGGTGAGCATCGACAGCCACACCATCGGCGACGGCAAGCCGGGCCCGCTCGTAACCGCGCTGCGGCGCGAGTTTCACCGCTTTGCCGAGGCGGGATAGCGCCAACTTGCCCCAACTAAGGCTTGCATCGCTCCGCGGCCCGCCCTCTAATGGTCGTGCTTTTGGGTCTGTCCGACCGGGGGCGGACAAGACGCAAAGGACACAAGAAACGACCCGTGGGGCAGGGGCCCGCGGTACAAAGAACGGAACAACGGCCATGGCAGCCGACCGCGCACAAAACCTGCAAGACACCTTCCTCAATCACGTCCGCAAAAGCAAAATTCCGCTCACCATTTTTCTGGTGAACGGCGTGAAGCTGCAGGGCGTGGTAACCTGGTTCGATAATTTCTGCGTGCTGTTGCGTCGCGACGGGCATTCGCAGCTTGTCTATAAGCACGCCATTTCGACCATCATGCCGGGTCATCCGGTCCAGCTCTTCGAAGGCGCCGAAGAACCGCCGGCTGGGGAATAGGACTTATTGGAGCCGCGCCGTCGCGACACGCGCGCTGACCGGCTGAGCCCCACAGGCTCGGCCACCGGCCGCGCGCTCGTCGTCGAGCCGGTGCTGCGCCGCACCGCCGCCCGCGCCGCCGCGGACGAGCGATCGGCCGCGGCGAAGCTTGACGAAGCGGTCGGACTCGCCCGCGCCATCGATCTTGAAGTCGAGCAGTCCGGCATCGTCATGCTGCGCGCGCTGCATCCTGCGACTTTTCTCAGCAAGGGCAAAGTCGAGGAAATCGCCGGCCTCGTCAAAACATTCGAAGCCGGTATCGTGGTGATGGACTGCGCGCTGACGCCGGTGCAGCAGCGCAACCTGGAAAAGGCCTGGAACGCCAAAGTTCTCGACCGCACCAGTCTCATTCTTGAAATTTTTGGACGGCGCGCGCGCACGCGCGAAGGTGCGCTTCAAGTTGAGCACGCGCATCTGACCTATCAGAAGGGCAGGCTGGTGCGAACCTGGACCCATCTTGAGCGGCAACGCGGCGGCTTCGGCTTCCTCGGCGGACCGGGCGAGACGCAGCTCGAGGCCGACCGCCGCTTGATCGAGGAACGCCTCGCCAAGATCGAGACCGAGCTCGTCAAGGTCAAGCGCACGCGCGCGCTGCATCGCGAGAGTCGCCGCCGGGTGCCTTACCCGATCGTCGCTTTGGTCGGCTACACCAATGCCGGAAAATCGACACTGTTCAACCGCATGACGCAGGCGAGCGTGCTGTCCGCCGACATGCTGTTCGCGACGCTCGATCCGACGCTGCGCGCAGTCGCGCTGCCCCACGGCGCGCGCATCATCATTTCCGACACGGTCGGTTTCATCTCGGACCTGCCGACCATGCTGATCGCGGCGTTTCGCGCCACGCTCGAGGAAGTGATTGAGGCCGACGTGATCTTGCACGTGCGCGACGTGTCGCACGACGATGCCGAGGCGCAACTGCACGACGTCGAGAAAATCCTGGGCGAGCTCGGTATCGACCCCCATAACGATGCCGGCAACAAGCAGTCACTGATTGAAGTGTGGAACAAGGTCGACCGGCTCGATGCAGAGCAACACGCGCGGCTGCAAAATATCGTCGATCGGCGACCGGAGGCCGAACGCGCGGTGCTGGTTTCGGCGATTACCGGCGAGGGCATCGACACGCTCGGGGCAGCCATCGAAACGCGGCTTGCCGCCGGCCGCGAGCTTATCGAGCTTGATCTCGATCCCGGCGACGGCGCCGGCGTCAGCTGGCTGCACCGCCACACCGAAGTAATCCACAAAACCTTCGACGAGAATGGCCGCGTCGCCATGACGGTGCGCGCCAGTCCCGATAAGGCGAAAGCGGTGCGGGCGAAGTTTGCCGCGGAGTAAACGGCTGTCACTCCTGCGCCTTGGCGTCGTCCCAGAGCGCGTCCATCTCGGCGAGCGTCGCATCGGTCGGGGCCTTGCCCCGCGCGGCCAGTGCGCGCTCGATCGCGGCAAAGCGGCGCTCGAATTTCCGGATGGTCTGGCGCAACAGGGCTTCCGGGTCGGTGCGCAGGTGCCGCGCGAGATTAACGGCGGCAAACAACAGATCGCCGACTTCGGCCGCAGTAGCCGCAGTATCCATCTCGCCACGGTCGAGTTCGGCTTCGATCTCGTCGGCTTCCTCGCGGATTTTGCGCAACACCGCACGGGGATCGTTCCAGTCGAAGCCGACCTTGCTGGCTTTTTCTTGCAGCTTGAACGCGCGCGTGAGAGCAGGGAGTGTCACCGGCACGCCGGCTAGCGCGCCCTCCTCGGCGGGCTCGCCTTTGCGTGCGGCTTTCTCACGTTTCTCCTGATCCTTGACGCGATGCCACAAATCTTCGACGGCATGCGGCGTGTGCGAACGCTCGTCGCCGAATACGTGCGGATGCCGACGGATGAGCTTTTCGGTGATGGCCTGCACCACATCGCCGAAATCGAACGCGCGCTGTTCTTGCGCCATACGGGAATGAAACGCGACCTGAAGCAGGAGGTCACCCAATTCCTCCTTGAGATCGGCGAGATCACCGCGTGCGATCGCGTCAGCGACTTCGTAGGCCTCTTCTATCGTATACGGCGCAATGGTGGAGAAATTCTGCGCCAGATCCCAAGGACAGCCGGTCTTGGGCGTGCGCAAAGCCGCCATGATGTCGAGAAGGCGTCCGATGTCGCGCGAAGGGATCATGGGTACGGTTCCGCTCTTGATCGGCGGGACCCTACCAGACTCGAAACACCCGCGTCATCGCGAGGCCGTAACTGGCTTTAGCGACGCGAATTGTCGCCGGCGCGGCTCGCTTCGAACAGGAACCAAGTGCGGCGCTCGGTGCCGTCGATGAAGTTTTCGAGCAAACCGGCGGTCGCCGCGTCCTCATGCTTGTCCGCGAGCTCGTGGCATTCGCGCATCGAGGCGGCAATGTGCTTGTTGTCGTTCATCAGCTCACGCAGCATTTCGTGGGCCGGCACGAAATTGTCGTCGTTGTCCTTGATGGTCTGCAGCTTCGAAACCTGCCCGATGGAGCGCAGCGTGGTGCCGCCGATCTTGCGCACGCGCTCGGCGATTTCGTCGGTCGTGGCGAAGATCTGCTCGGACTGCTCGTCGAGCAAGAGGTGATAATCGCGGAAATGCGGACCGCTGACATGCCAATGGAAATTCTTGGTCTTGAGGTAAAGCGCGAAGGCATCCGCCAGAATCTCGTTCAGCTTGGCGGAAAGCTCGCGCACGGCGGCTTCGGGCAGATCGTTGGGTGTATCGAGGGCGGGCGCCACTTTACGGCGCGTATCGAGAGCTCGGATTTTGTTGTTCACGGCATCACCTTGCAAAATGTGGCGGGATGACAAAACAGAAGCGCGGCCGCCCAAGCTGTTCCCGGGGCGGCCTTGCCAATCAACGCGTCGGCAACAATCTTGGTTCCATGATCCACATGGAGCGCTGGTGATGCCCGCCTCGGCTTATCTGCAATCGGCGATCTTCCTCGTTCTGGCGGCTGTGGCACTGTTCGCGTCGGCCGGCACGCTCGCCATTGCCGGCTTTTGGATCTATCTCGCAATTTTCAGCGCCATCGTAGTGGCGTCGCTGCTGTGGCTCGATCCGGGGTTGGTCCGCGAGCGCATGCGGCCGGGCGGTAAGAAGCCGCCAATTGCGCTGCAACTGTTCACGGGTGTGCTGATTCTGCACTGGATCGTTGCCGGGCTCGACCGCGGCCGCTTCCATTGGAGCGACAGCGTTCCGGTGTGGCTCCAGGTGGCAGGCTTGATCGGGCTCGCCGGCGGTTATGCATTGTGCTTCTGGGCGATGGCGGTGAACCGCTTCTTTTCCTCGGTCGTGCGCATCCAGTCCGACCGCGGCCAATACGTTGTCACGGCCGGGCCTTACGCCTTCATCCGGCATCCGGGCTATACGGCCGGAACCCTCATCACAGTCGCGAGTGGCCCAGCGCTCGGCTCCTGGCTCGCGGGAGCGCTGTTGGTGGTCGCCACCTTGCCGTTTCTGCTTTATCGGGCGGTCACCGAAGATCGGATTCTTCAGGCCGCACTTCCTGGCTACCGCGAGTACGCCGACCGGGTACGCTGGCGGCTCATACCGGGGATTTGGTGATACTAAGGAGCAGGGATTTAGGACAAATTGTAAAAGTCAGGCTTTAATCTATGATTCGCATAAGACATATTATGGAATATTCTTATATTCGCTAAGCGGCCATGGCTGCCACCGGGCAATTGCCTAATTGGCGATACCCTCAACGGCGAAGGAAACGGTCTTCGACGCTTTGACGCGTATCGCGCGCAACTCGTCCTGCGACGGCTCGTTTTGCCAGGCCTGCATGTTCTCCATCCCGTCAAAGACAAACACGGTGAAGCGCTTGGGCGGCGTGCCGTCGAGCGCGACAGGTTTGCCGCCGTGTTTCTTGATCAGCACATCCTCCTTGGCGGCGTAGTCCTTCAAAGCAACGGGATCGATGACGTCGTTCTCGGCGACGACATAGACAGGCGGTTTGACCTGGGCCTGAAGTGCCTGGACGGCCACTCCGCCAAGAACGATGCCGCCGAGCAGCGTCACTGCCACCTGCAGTCAATCTTCATGAAGTCCTCCCTGTTTTCTGCCGGTTCTATTCTTCGGCGATGCTCAGCGTCATCCCGTCAAACGCCGGCACGACGTGGACCGGCAGTTTGCCACGCAAAACCTCGTAATCGAGATCGGAATGCAGATTGGTCAGGATGGCGCGGCGCGGTTTTAGCCGCTCGATCCAGCCGAGCGCTTCATCCAGCGACAGATGGCTTGGATGCGGCCGGTAGCGTAGCGCATCAAGGATCCAAACATCGAGGTTCGCAAGCACCGCGACGTTCGCCGGCGGGATATCGCTGAGATCGCAGGAATAGGCGAGGTTGCCGAAGCGAAAGCCGAGGGAGGGGATGTCGCCGTGCTGCTGCAGGAACGGCAGGACTGTGATCGCGCCGCCCTCCCCCTCGATGGTCACCGGCGTCCCGGCAGTCAGCCGGTGCTCGGTCAAGATCGGCGGGTAATCGCTGCCGGGCGGCGCGGTGAAGCAATACCCAAATTTGACGCGCAGCGACGCCGCGGTCGGCTCGTCGAGATAGACATCGACGCGCCGGCGTTGCTTGAGGAAGAAAGCGCGCAGATCGTCAATGCCGTGGGTGTGGTCGGCGTGCTCATGCGTGTAAAATACCGCGTCGAGCCGATCGACCTCGGCGTCGAGCAGCTGTTCCCGTAAATCCGGCGAAGTATCGACGAGCAGGCGGGTGGTGCCGTTCGCACCCGGGCGATCCACCAGAAGCGACGTGCGCCGGCGCCGGTTCTTCGGATTGCTGGGATCGCAGTCGCCCCAGCCCAAAGCCGGGCGCGGCACGCCGCCGGATGAGCCGCAGCCGAGAATAGTGAATTTCAACGTCATTTGCACATTCAGCCAGTGGCAACAGCCGGTTGAGGCACTTTGCTAAACAAGCGAAAGAAGTTCGCCGTGGTCTGTTTGGCGATCTCTTCGAGCGAAACGCCGCGGCTTTCGGCCAAGGCCTTGGCAGTCTCCACCACATAGGCCGGTTCGTTGCGCTTGCCGCGAAAGCTTAGCGGCGCGAGGTAAGGCGCGTCGGTCTCGACCAGGATACGATCTGCGGGGAGCTCGGCGGCAATGGCGCGCAACGCGCCGGAATTCTTAAACGTCAGGATGCCGGTGAACGAGACGAAATGCCCGAGCGCGACCGCGCGGTGAGCCAGCTCACGGCCGCCGGTGAAACAGTGCAGCACGGCCGGGAAGGCGCCCTTCCCTGTCTCCTCTTCGAGAATGCGCGCGGTGTCGTCATCGGCGTCGCGCGAATGGATGACCAGCGGCAATCCGGTTTCGCGCGCCGCCGCGATATGGCTGCGAAAGCCGCGCTCTTGTGCGTCACGCGGCGAGTTGTCGTAGTGATAGTCGAGTCCCGCTTCGCCCAGCGCCACGACTTTTGCCCCGCGCGTGCGAGCGATGAGATCAGCCGTGCTCACGTCGAGCTCCTCATGGGCGTAATGCGGATGCGTGCCGATCGAGCAATAGACCTCGGGGAAGCGCTCCGTGATCGCCAGCAGCTCGGCTTGGCGCTTCACGCGAGTGGAGATCGTGACCATGCGCTCGATCCCGGCAGCGCGGGCGCGCGCCACGACCGCATCCAGCTCCGCGGCAAACTCCGGAAAATCGAGGTGGCAATGGCTGTCGATCAACATGGTTTTTGCAGCATGTTTTCCTTTTTTCTATTGCGGCGCTTGCTTTTCGGACTCGACATAACGCGGGAAAATCGCCACCGGCGCCGGAAGCTTTGCGCCAGCGGCGATGCGATGCTCGCCGCCGAGAAAAGCGAATGTCCGCTCGCCCGCCGGGACCGCTAACAAATCGAGCAATTTGCCCGCTGAACTCGGCATAAACGGCGAAGCCAGAATCGCGATCTGACGCAATACTTCCGCCGTTACATAGAGCACGGTGCCCTGTCGCGGCGGATCGGTCTTGGCCAGCGCCCAGGGCGCTTCACCGGCAAAATAGCGATTGGCATCGGCCACCACTGCCCAGACGGCGCTGAGCGCCTGATGCAATTGCTGCGTCGCCATCGCCTCACGCGCCTTGCCGATCATGGCATCGGCGGCGGCTAAAATCGCTCGGTCGTTGGCGCTGAACGCACCCGGCTTCGGCAGCACGCCGCCGAGATTGCGCGCCACCATCGATAGCGAGCGTTGCGCCAGATTGCCGAGATCGTTGGCAAGGTCGGCATTGATGCGATTGACGATGCCTTCGTGGCTGTAATTGCCGTCCTGGCCGAACGGCACTTCGCGCAGCAGGAAATAACGCAGCGGATCGACGCCATAAGCATCGGCCAGCGCGAACGGATCGATGACATTGCCGACCGACTTCGACATTTTCTCGCCGCGGTTGAACAAAAAACCGTGCGAGAAAATGCGCCGCGGCACGTCGATCCCCGCCGACATCAAGAATGCCGGCCAATACACGGCATGAAAGCGCACGATGTCCTTGCCGATCACGTGCAGATCGGCCGGCCAGTATTTCTTGAATTTCTCGCTGCCGGTGTCGGGGAAACCGACGGCGGTGATGTAGTTGGTCAGCGCGTCGACCCACACATACATGATGTGCTTGTCGTTGCCGGGCACCTTGATGCCCCAGTCGAATGTCGTGCGCGACAGCGACAGATCCTGCAAGCCGCCGCGCACGAAACTCGCGACCTCGTTCATTCGCTCCTTGGGTAGCACGAAGTCCGGCACGCTCTTGTAGAGGTCGATCAGCTTATCCGCATAGGCGGACAGCCGGAAGAAATAGCTCTCCTCCTCGACCCATTCGACCGGTGTGTTGTTTGGACCCAGCCGCGTGCCCTTGTCGTCAAGCCGCGTCTCACTCTCGTCGTAATAGGCCTCGTCGCGCACCGAGTACCAGCCGGAATATTTGTCGAGATAGATGTCGCCGTTCGCCTCCATGCGCTCCCAGATCGCCTCGGAGGAACGGAAATGGCGCGGCTCGGTGGTGCGGATGAAATCGTCGTTCGAGCAATTGAATTTTTGCACCATGGCCTGAAAGCGCGGCACGTTGCGCTCGACCAGTTGCCGGGGCGTCAGGTTTTCCTTGGCCGCCGTCTGCAGCATTTTGATGCCGTGCTCGTCGGTGCCGGTGAGAAAATACACGTCACGGCCGTCGAGCCGCATAAAGCGCGCGATCGCGTCGGTGGCGATGGCCTCGTAGGCGTGGCCGATGTGCGGCGCGCCGTTCGGATACGCAATCGCGGTGGTGATGTAATAGGGCTTGCCGGACGAGTCTTGTTTTGCGGACATGTTTGCGGACATGGGGGTTGGTATCAACCGCGCGTGGCCGCGGCAAGCAAGCCGAAAACATTGAAAACCAACGGCTTGCGCTCGAGATTATAGGTTTCGGCATCGCGCGCGGCCGCATTGATGCGCTCCGAAGCGTCGGCCAGCCGTGCCAACCGCTCGATCGCTTTCGGCTCGCGCGCAAGGCGCTGCGACAGCCAGGCATTGACGGTGTCGACAAAGGCCGTGAGCGGCTGCGGATCGGTGCCGGCCAGCGCCTCGCCGAGTGCATGCAGCGATTTAGAGTCGAGCTCCGGCAACCGATCGAGCAGATCGAGCGCCTGCTGGCGCAGCTCCAAGGCGCCCTCGTCCAGCAGCGCGAAGGCGCGGGCGACCGAGCCTTCGGCGGCGCCAGCGGCCGCGGCGATGTCCGGAGCGTTCGCCGCCTGTCCCGTCGCCGCAGCAACCGCCGCCGCGACGTCGGCCTCGCCGAGCGGCCGCAGTACGAGAATGCGGCAGCGCGAGCGCAGCGTCGCCGGCACGCGCGCCGCGGAATGCGAAACAAGAAACAGCAGCGCTTGCTCCGGCGGCTCTTCCAACACTTTGAGAAGCGCATTGGCACCCGACCGGTTGAGCTCATCGACCGCGTCGACAATCGCAACGCGCCAGCCTCCCTCGCCCGCCGTCGAGCCGAAAAACTTCACCGTGCGGCGGATATCATCGACGGCGATTTGCTTATGCAGCACGCCCTTGTCGTTGAGCGTGCGCTCGATGATGAGGAGATCGGGCTGCGCCTGGGCGGCGATGCGCCGCGCCACCAAATTTTTGGCGTCGAGCGCAAGCGAGGTTGCCGCCTGGACCTCGCGTGCCGCCGGATCGGGATGGGCCAATACGAACCGCGCCATGCGGTAGGCCAGCGTCGCCTTACCGATACCCTTCGGCCCGACGAGCAGAAACGCGTGCGGTACGCGTCCCGAGCGATAGGCGGACAATATTGTTTGTTCGGCCACGGCGTGGCCGAATAGAAGCGTAGTTGCGCGCGGATGCGTAGCCTCGCCAGTGTCTTCGTCTTCATCGCTGGTTTGTCGCGCCATGATGCGAACTCAGGACACCGCATCTTCGATGACGCACCGGGCGGCCGGCGGCTCAAGCCGCGATTTCACGGCGTCCCAAACCTCTTTGGCCACGTCTTCCTTGGCGTCGCTCGCATCGACGACCACGCAACGGACCGGTTCTTCCGCCGCGATGGCGAGATAAGCTTGGCGCAGCTTTTGGTGAAATTCCACGTTCTCCGCCTCGAAACGATCGGGCGGCGCGGCGCCGCGGCGCAGTCTGACGCGCTCCAGCCCCAATTCAACCGGCACGTCGAGGATGACCGTAAGATCGGGCGCGAGACTGCCGATCGAAACGCGTTCGAGCACTTTGATGAGCCGCTCATCGACCTTGCCGAGAATGCCTTGATAGACGCGTGTGGAATCGGCGAAGCGATCGCAGATGACCCATTTGCCGGAGTCCAGCGCCGGCAAGATCGTGCATTGCACGTGATCGTCGCGCGCGGCGGCGAACAGCATGGCTTCGACCTCCGGCCCGAACGGCTTTGCCGCCCCGGACAGCAGCACGTGGCGAATGATCTCGGCGCCCGGCGAGCCGCCGGGTTCGCGGGTCAGCGCAACGCCAAGCCCGAGCGATTCCAGCCGCAACGCCAGCATGGCGGCCTGGGTGGACTTGCCGGTGCCTTCGCCGCCCTCTAGAGTGATAAATTTTCCGCGCATATATCAATGACTTATGCTGATTATTGTGCCTGATATATGAAGTCGTCTTTACGAATTGACAGCAATATAAGCGCGTGCCGCCTCGCGCGCACGCTTCCGCGAAAACCAGGCAAAAGGCTCACAGCTTGGCAACACCGGCACGCAGCAGCCCGATCATCAGCTCCGTCGCCCCATCCATGGCCCGCTGCGACATGGTCCCGGTCCCGACATTGTCGGCGGCCGTCAGCGGCACTTCGAGCGCGAGATCGTCGCCGCGCCACACTTTAAGCACCCCGATTGTTTGGCCCTTGGCGATCGGCGCCGGCACCGGGCCGGTATAGACGATGCGCGCCAATAGCCGCTCATTATTATTGCGCGGCATCATCACCCGGATCGTGCCGCCTGCGTAGACGAGCGGAACATAGCCTTGATCGCCGCCATAAACCTTGGCGTCGCCGATCGTTTGACCTTCGGCGAACAAGACCCGCGCCTCGTAATCGTGAAAACCGTGATCCAGGAGCTTCTTCGCCTCGTCGGCGCGCTCCTTGTCCGTTTTCGCTCCGGTCACCACGACAATCAGGCGGAAATTGTCAGTAACTGCCGAGCCGACGAGGTTGAATCCCGCTTCCGCGGTCTCGCCGGTTTTCAATCCGTCGGCGCCAATCCCCATGCCGAGAAGCGGATTGCGGTTTTGCTGGTGGATATTGTCCCAGGTGAAGTCGCGCTCAGCGAAATAGGGATAGAAGTCTGGATAGTTCTGGATGATGTGGCGCGCCAATTCCGCCATGTCGCGCACGGTCACGCGCAGATTTGGATCGGAAAAGCCGGTCGCATTGGTGAAAGTCGAGTTTTGCAGACCGATCTCGCGCGCCCGCTTGGTGAGCATCTGGCCGAACGTGATTTCGTTGCCGCCAAGCGCTTCGGCAATGGCGATGCAGGCGTCGTTTGCGGAATCAACGATGATGCCTTGAATCAGGTCCGACACTTTGACCCGGCTATTGATCGCCGCGAACATGGTCGAGCCGTGCGACGGCGCCCCACCCTTGCGCCAAGCGTTCTCGCTGACAATGAACTCGTCGTCGGGCTTGACGCGGCCTTGCTTGATCTCGTTGAACACGTATTCAAGCGTCATCAGCTTGGCGAGACTTGCCGGCGCTACCGGTTGATCGGCGTTCTTGTCGTACAACACGCTGTCGCTGTCGGGATCGAGCAGGATGGCGGCGGGAGTGCCGGTCTGAAAGCCTTCTTCTTTTTTCGGGGTGGCGACCGGTGCGGCGCGCGCGACAGCCATCCCAACCACGGCCGCAATGAGCACAATGAGCATGTCGGCGGCCAAATAATGCAGCCCCCTGCCCGGCAGCATTTCGCGATACTCCTTGCGCAAACACGCCTCCACCACAATTCGGCTATTCGCGCCCGAACATCACGCACAAAATAGGGCGCACGCAAGCCCACCGTGAAACGAGCGAAAATGCCGCGGCAGACCGAGGAGGTCAGATCAATAGAGTCCGCGCCCGCTGAGGATGGCGGTACCATGGGATCCGTCGGAGGCTTCCGCATACGACATTGTTTGAGCCGGACCGGGCGCCTGCCCGGCGTCGTTGACGGTGTTCGTGGCATTGGTGCTGGCGTAGCGTTGACTGCCGATCGCGCCGGGCTGCGGCGGGAACGCCGGAACGATAGACGTCGCGGCAAGCCGCATATCCCAGGGCGCAGGCGCTGGCGCGTTCTCCCGCAGCGTCGCTTCGAGGATGCGGTCGTCGGAGCCTTCAATGGGCGCGCGTCCGACATATTCGACGCGCACCCAGGCGGTGCCGCGAACGGTGAAACCCAGGAGGTGCGCCGTCTTCCTCGATACGTCGATGATGCGATTGGCGGCATAAGGCCCGCGATCGTTGACGCGCACGATCAGCGAGTGGCCGTTGCCGAGGTTCGTCACCCGCACGTAACTGGGCAAAGGCAGCGTTGGATGCGCCGCCGAAATGCTGTCGGCATCGAAAATTTCGCCATTAGCCGTGGCGCGGCCGTGAAAATCCTCGCCGTACCACGAGGCAACGCCCACGGCGCTGTAGTGCGGATTGTCCTCGGGGACATAGACACGGCCGCCGACCATATAGGGCGAACCGACCCGGTAGACGCCACCGCCCTTAGGCACCGGCTCGCCCGGCTCGACCAGGCGCGCGCTCGCCGAAACGCCGTAACGCGGGTCGACGCCGCCATTGCCGGCGCAATGGGCCAGCATAAGACATAAAGCGGCGCAGGCCCCAACCGGCGCAAGCCGCCTAAATGTCGAGCTTTTCCGACCCGGCATCGTCCCCAATCCCACCGGAAATGTATCGGATTCTAGCGTGGTGACATTGTGGCGGAAATGGGCAAGCCAAGTTCCATAGTGAACGGATGATTGCGATTGCGCTTTTTCATTCGCAATGAGCAAAAGCGACGCAAGACGAAGCGCGAGCCCGGTGTGGCGAAATTTTCAAGCTTTACGGGTAGCTTTGCGCGCTGGCTCGATTTAATCCAAGCCGTACGCTGGAAGGGTGGCCGAGTGGTTTAAGGCACCGGTCTTGAAA
>Ga0182018_10000150_pt1 | contig 88894 bp, 65 predicted proteins | sample 812P2MmetaG_FD_120490 | JGI IMG/M metagenome (GOLD analysis project Ga0182018, IMG submission 120490) | Permafrost microbial communities from Stordalen Mire, Sweden - 812P2M metaG | ecosystem: Environmental > Terrestrial > Soil > Wetlands > Permafrost | place: Sweden: Stordalen | collected...
GGATCAGGGAGTGGGACGATGCCCGCATTGCTACCAGCGAAATCACCTGCAGCATTCGAGTCCGGGTGCCCGGTACGAGATGGGCGAGCGCCGGCGCTGGTCATCAACAGATTGCGAACGGCGGTATGTATCCGCTCCACTGCCACACGCCGGTAATCCCACCGCTCGTCTCCAACCGGCTGTTCGACGACCAGGAACGGCGTCGAGCCTGCCGCGAGATCCGCTGGAATCGTATGCTCCAGTGCTTCGAGGTCCATTTGCTGCCGGCCGTTTACGGGAATCAGTCGCAGCGCATCGCTCCCCAAACCTGCGAAATCGAGCGCGCGCCCGACGCAACCATGCACCGCCGACGACGCGTATGCCGTCAGTTTCCCTGTGCATGCCGCAACGCCTTGCCGCCGCACGTCGCAGCCGAGCCTGGCATCACGTGCCACCACCACAGCCAGAAAGTTTGCCATGGATGTGCCAGTCACGAAGAGCCCGGTTGCCGACGCGGGAAATCCAAACAGGGAGCGCATTCACTCGGTAATCTGATCTTCCACCTGGAGAGGAATCTGGTCGGTCACCCAGGTTGGCGTTCAAGCCGGCGGCAAGCATCTCTGCCAGCATCCCTACCGGGGTGCCCCCACCTTGTACCCAGCCCAAAAAGCCGGGGTGTGCGTTCCGAGCTGTAAATGGCAAAATCGAGGTCATGAACTCCTCATGAACACTCGCCAGGGATGTGGGTTCTTCCGGAAGACCTTGATAAAAGCGCGAAGGCACGTTGTCCGGGATCACCTACCACGCTGGACGTTGGGGGAGATCTTCCATCGCACCGAGCATGTCGTCGAGCATGCGGTGAGCCTGCACGCGAAAATCACCCCAATTCACGGGATCGAGCGATGTCGTTGTCGGCACTGTCTTAAAACTGGACTGTTCGCTTGCCAAGCCATTTTCACTCATATCGGATCGCTATCCAACTCCTTTGAGAACCTACCCACATGAGAGGCGCAAAGACGAACAGCGCTCGCCACATGTGTAATTGCAATCGGGGGTCCATCTTCGCGGTTCTTTAGAGTTGCAGGCTCCGAGTTCCCCACACGTCGCCCTCAGGCCTTAACGGCAACGATAACTATGAGTTGGGAGTTTTAGTTCAAGGCGAATCCGGACACAGCTTAAAGCCGGTAGAAATGCGGGGATCGCGTACCCTCTCATCTTGTTCTAATTCGGGGATAAGGCCTGAAGGCCGCGAGGCTTACCGATTTGAAGGGATTAGATACAGCGTTGCTCAGAATGGCATTTCAGCCTGACGTTCGATGAGCCGCGTTTTGGGGTATGCCGTCGACAATGTACGAATTCCAGTCCACCGATCGTGAGCATCCCAAGAACCTCCTGGCCTGACACGGGCGCCTGACGTCGCCTTCTGGCCCAGATGGGTTTTGGCGTGCCAATCGCCACAATTCAATGACGGTCCCGAACGTGTGACCAATACTTTGGAACTGACCTGCGCCATGCAAACTTTGGTTAAGCTCTTCAAGTTTCCTACAAAGGAGATAAGGCATGCACGTGCACGGCAACCAATTCGATCCCAACATCCAGATGAGTGCTCTTTACGCAGCGGCGAAGGCTGAAGCTCAAAGGGAAGCTGAGCGTACAAGAAAGAAACTGCGGAACTTCGCCTCGGCACTGGCAGGTGAGTATGACGGTGCAGACTCTGTGGTAAGACTGAGTGAAGGTGAAGCCTACCGGGGACAGGACAATCGTCAGAACCAGGACGGTCAGAGAACGCAGAACGAACACTCCCTATCAGAAAGCGTTCCCAACACTGTTTCATATTGGGCGTAATCCCGTGACGATCCCATTGCGATCGCCACACGGGACAGATTCAATCGCCGAACAAATGGGTAAAGATTGCCGATTGACGATGGGCAAATACTACCAGTCTTGGTCGCAAGCATTCTCTTTGCGACGCTTCCGCGTACCCGTAAGCGGCATTCTCTCCAGCTATCAATGAATCCCCAGTCAGCGGCGCAGAGCTAGCAGCCTGGATGGGGGTTTTTGAAGACAACCTCGATCGGCACCCAGTCTGACAAGCGCTTCTCGTCTAATTCGGCATCTCCGGCCTGGTTGCTAAGCGACGACCTGGCAATCGCCACGGTTAGCTTGATTTTTCCCTTGAGGCAGTAAGCCCCAAGAATCCTCGCCAGCTCCTTATCCGCTACATTCATGTAGTCCGCGGGAAGAGCGCCGTCGGTGCCAGAGATATCCACCGGGGCCATAATCATCTGGTTCATGATCGGCCCTTGTTTCTTGGCTCCCGCAGTGTCGAATCGCACCACAAGGGTGGCTCTTCTCTCCAGCGCTTCAGGATTCGCCGTGTACTTGATGATCGGAATGGTGATGCCTGCCGGGTTCGGTTTTGCTGCCTTCGTGTCAAACGAGATGTGGTAGGCCGCCCCGGGCCATTTGGGCGTAACAGGAACGTTCACGGCCTTCTCCGGCTGGTTTCCGCAGCCCGCCAAAAGCGCCAATCCGCCGATTGCCAATACGAAGCCTTTTCTCAAGTCATCCTCCTCGTGCCTATCAGACGACGTGCCAGAATAGCACTCTTGTGTCTCATAGGAACAATGGTCGCGAGCAGTTGTCCGCACTGCGGGCGGAATCAGAGGCGGAATATCTTCCGTTCGTAAACGTAGTAGCGGATTGTGTCATGGTAATACCGCACAACACCAGGGCTGAGGATTTCTCCCGGCACAGCTCCTTCGTCAGAGATGTCATGAAGCATCAATGCGGCGGTGCTGGTTAAGATGCTGATCGCCAGGGCCGTGTTGAATACGATCCGGATCGCCGCTGATTTCGTACATGCCGTCTCTTGAGTCAAGAATACATACAAGCCCAAAAGCGTGAGAAAGTCGAGTTCAGGGTAAAACTCAATTCGATATCGATATGTCATCCATGCAAGGGAAAGCATAAGAAAGCAGGGGGACAGAAGACCAGCAGCTACGGCCGCCGTCGATCGCCCCGTGCGCGAAAAAGCGGCCAGGCCGCATTTGCGCAACGCAAAACCCAGAACAACGATGAAGCAGAATGGGATCACATCTGTGAGCAGAAAACTGCTCGGAGGAAGCTCGGTATCTCCAAAGAATTGAGCTTGTGTGCTCGTAAGGAGGAGCTCGCCATTGCTCCCGTGAAACACCCAGATTGGGAAGAAATAGTAAATCAGGCCGAATGGGATGCGTTTGAGATTAAACACACCGTAAGTGCTCAGACTCGATACAAAATTGGGCCACGCATCTCGATTCAAGTAGAGGTCATAATTCGCAAAGGTAGCCGGATTTCCCCAGCGAAAGTAGTTGACTGCACCAGAAGCCGAGATGAAGACGGCAAGCACTGCGAGAGGGACCCAGGTGTTGGGCCGCGCCATGCCTCGGTCGCAACGCCGCATCACGCCGGCTGGCCCCGGGTCTCCGGCCGAAAGGGGCTCGAACGCGAGCACAGAAAGCAGCAGCAATAAAGTCAACGTGAGGCCGATACCCGTGGAGGCGCGCGTAAGCAGGGCCAAACCTGCACAGACCGACATCCAGAATAGGGAAGACAGATCAAATCGGCGGCTTAAGATTCCCTTGACGGCGAAGTAGACGAAAATGGATGCGAAGCAATAGGCCCAAAGCATCACTTCGGTCCATATCTCGTCCTTCAGATACGCTGTCGCCCCGCCCGCAAAAACAAAGTACGACATCACAATTCCAACTGGCCACAATTTGGCGGCATTCGCGGCGGCCGAGCGGCACACCAGCAACACGGCACGGACTTTCGTAACTGTGGAGATGCAAGCCGCGGCAAGGCAGGACCAGAAGGTAATGTCCGTCTGCATTTTTCCTACCAGCCATAGCGGGAGACGCAATAGGGCGCACCATATCCCCCAATACGCATAAACATGGCCATTGCGCAGATAGCCATCGTCTCCCACCACCTGCGGATCGACGTCAAATTGACCGCGTAGAAGATGCTCGAGCATGCTGTTGAAGGTCAGCCTGATTCGGTCGCTTCCGTTGATCCTCCATGACATCGCCAATAATGCTCCGTAATAAATGAGCATGAGCAAGACGAGTCCAAAATATCGTTTGCGATTGTGGAGAAGACCGCATCCAACGATCCCCCCCTCTGCTTCTTCAGGATGAGTGTCTCGAAGGATCTCGCTGGATCGCGATGCCGGGGATTCAAGTGCAGAGTCAGGACGGCTGGTCATGTCTGACATGGCCGAATCATAGCAGCCAATGTTTCTCCCCGGTGCGGACCTCCAGAAACACCAGGTACCGGGGCGAATCCTGCAATGAAGCATGCAGCGAACCCGGCTGTGAATCTCGTTGCAGCTTTGCCGAGGAACGCACAGCGAAATCTCAACAATGGATATCCCATCGGCGAAAGCACCGCTAGGTAAGAAAGGGCCACTTGGGCGAAACCCTCGATAGCTGGTTGATCCACATGTCATTAAAGAGCGGAACAATGCATTGCACAGTTCCGGGAATCGGCATCATTCCAACGCCCGCCATCACGTCAGACGCAGAAGCGATGCTCGGAGCCCCGCCAGGCCGCGCCTTGCCTGGCGGCGTGCGCATTGCCCTCCAATTGCCCCGGCCCCGTACAACGACCACGCTCGTCCCGGAAGGAACAGCCATGTAGGCAATCTCCCGCATATCGTTCCATTCGGGAAGCACAAAGTTGGCAGTGCGCAGGAACTCCATGTACCACTTTTGCCGATCGTCATTTTTGTACTTGTCAGTCGCCTTCCAAATCGCTTCGGCCACCGATCGTTCAAACCATGACCGGCCCAATGTTCCCGCTGATCCCTTGCGAACGCCTCCGTCATAGGCGCGATAAAGTTCCAACGGACCTCTAAGAACAACAACCTCCACGGGGTCGAGCAGAGGCTTCTTCTCCCAGAGATAGTTGGCAGTTTGGGTGGAAATCGTCTCGGGAGTGTCGGCGGTGCTGCCCGGCTTCGCGAATTGCTTGCGATGGAAAAACATGGAGGAGAATTCGGGGCGCGACAGCACAGCCTGTAACTCGCCCTTGATCCTGTGTGGGTCGGGCATTGCGGCACCTCGACTTTCCTGAAACGTTAAACCGAATGAGAGAGTGAGACCAGAATCCTATCAAATTATGCAGCGAACGTGACCTGCAACCCGGCCCTGCAATTCACAGGAATCGAAGAGATCGGCCAGTGAACAATGCTTCGCAAGCGGCGCATCGGCAGGCTCTAAGCTGCTCCTGACCCTATGCAGGGGAGCAAACAAAAGAGCGCTCGAAATCTCACTCCCGGGTCTTCTTCTTGATAGCCTGCCTCTTTTTCGCTGCCTTCCCGCCCTTTTTGACCGCCTTGCTTGTCGGCTTCGAGGAGCCTTTGGCGCTCGTACTGGTCGTTGCCAGCAACGGAATCAGCTTGCCTGCCATCGGCGACCCAAGACCGGTGCAGGCATCCCATCTTGGCCCTGCCGAGAAAGCTCCGTTGTTCCCTTGGGTAATATCGTTGAACGCTGAGGCAGCTTTTGCGGCATAGATGGCCGGCTGAATGAACCCAGCCTGGGTTCCGAGCTGCTGGTTGGCTACTGCCACAAGACCGGCCCATAGAGGAGCCACCGCGCTGGTCCCACCGATCACGCTCGTGCTTCCATCCACACGTACTGTATACCCGGTGGTCGGATCGGCATCGCCGCCCACGTCCGGCACACCGCGCCCGCCTGTACTTGTGCTCGGGGCTGGTACTTTTGCATTCGCCTGCCAGGTCGGAAGGGCGAACGCCGTGCTTACGCCACCGCCGGTCGCGCCCTCGTTGTTGGCCAACTCGTTCCACACCACCTCAGAAGCGATGGTTGCTCCGGTTGCATCCAGTTTCGTTCCCCCGCAAGCCAGCACGTGCGGACTCGACGCAGGAAAGTCGACGTTGTTTCCCGTCAAGCCATCCGTCGATCCGTCATCGCCGGCCGCAACCGTGACGGTAATGCCCAGCGCCGCGGCTGACTGGCAGGCAGCGTCCAATGCGGTCAACGACTGCTGCGTCCAGGTAGATTCCGGCCCGCCCCAACTGATCGATATCACGCTTGGCTTGTTGGTCGCGTCATGCACTGCGGTGGTAATCGCGTCGATAAATCCCTGGTCTGTGTTGGGCGCAAAGTACACGGCGATTTTCACGCCAGGCGCCACCGATCCCGCCACTTCTATGTCCAGCATTACCTCACCATCCGAGCTGCTGACCGTCGACGGGGCATTCTTCCCATTGTCGACGCTCACGGCAGTGATGCCAGGCGCGGCCACGCTGAGCGTCTTGAAGTAGGCGGTCAGGTCAGTCTGCCTGTAACCGCCGCCAAGTTCAATGATGCCGATTGTCTGTCCTGCTCCGCTGGCGTTCGCAGGGAATTGATAGGCCTCGGCTACCTGGGGCGGCGTGTAACTGCTGGGCGCCTGAGATGGCTTGGGCTTGGGTTTGTGCACGCGAAAGTGGGGCTTTGCCTGGGGTCGGTTGTCCAGGCCCAGTACAGCCTCCACCATGCCCGTCAGCGAGGCAGGCAGTTGAATCCCGCCCTCGCGCAGCCGGTACTCAACTCCATCAATTGTCTTCTGTTGCAGCACCACGCCAAATGCTTTTTGGATGTCCGCGCAAGTGCCGGTAAGCTGCAAAGTGCGCCGCACCGCTGAAGTGGGATCGGGTTCAACCTTCAGATGAAACTCCCGAGCGAACGCCCGAATCAGTTTGATCGCTGAAGGATCGCCACCGTGGTGCTCTTTAAACTCAGTTCGGCTCACACGGACAGGCCCGCTTGCCCGGCCGCCGCGCCGGTTGATCTTCAGCGGTTCCTTGCGTTTCACAATCACTGACACCGTCATTTTCGATTTGGCCGGCGTAGCCTTGAGCCGGACTGCGTTGGCAGCAGCAGCTTTCTCGCTACCGGGTAGAACGACGCGTTCCTGCTCCGCAAACTTCGTTGTTTGGGCCGACGGGGATTTGGTGGTGGGGGACTTCGCCATGACTGGCCTCCTTTTTGACCGAACTCTAGTCCGAGACATCTACTCGATGACTCCGAATGATAATCGAACTTCCCGGAGCGATGTAAACGTACCTGCCGCACACCGCCAGCCGGAAAGACCTTAACTATTGCACCAGCCGGTAAAGATCAACGCCACCGTTGTAATTCGGCACGTAGATCTGGCCACCGTCAATGACCGGAGGATCAAACTTGTTGAACAGAAACTGGACGCCAAACTGTTGCGAGTCCCACAGAACCTTCAGCGACCCATCCCCAGCGAGGTGTACTGGATCATAGACCAGCAGGCGGCCGTTTACCACGTTCGCGTTGGCGTTGCCGTATGGAACTGTGCACACCAGGATCGCTGAGTTAGGATCAGCCCCGTTGCTCGACCCGGAGCAGAATCCGCCCGGCATGCCGCCCGGAGGATTTCCCCGCACATCCGCGCTCGCATATTCGTTGCTCTCGGCGATGTAGGTTAAAGCCCCAGTTGAACTCACTGCCCATCTATGCAGTTGCGCATTTTCACCCCAGGCAAAGATGGTCCACGATTGCAGCACCGGGTCAAAGAACTGCACCGGGGTCATGTGCAGATGTGCCGTATCGCCCCATGGAAAGAAGTTTAGAGTCGTCTGGTTGGCGGGGCAGGGATCAACCGGCCCGGGACTCATGGTCAGCCATACAGGGGGCGCTGCCAGTTTCTTGCAGTTCGTCTTTGGATTTGCAAGGTCCGCAAGAGTCGTTCCGCCCAGGCTCGCTGTTTTGATGGGATAAGCGATTCCGTCCTTTCCGGTGGCCACGCAAACACCGATGGAAAAAATGCAGGCTGGACCAGCCGATCCCCAGTCTTCGTCCGCCCAGGCGCCAGAAGCCATCTGCGGAAAGACAAGCAGAGTTGGGATGCCCTGGTCATTGACCTTCGCCTCCAATCTTGCATTCTTCAGCGGCATGTTCATGCCGCCGCCAACCGGAGTGAGAGTTGCAGTGGACGCGCTCATCCCAGCCAACCTTGCGGCCGGAGCGGCTGTCTGTCCGCTTCTGGCCAGGTCAGTCCAGGGTGTCCAGTGATCCACCACCTGCAGGGTGGCCGGAACTCCTCCCGCTGAAGGCGTGTACTTCAGTTTCAGGAACGATTCGCCCCACTGGCTCACGCCGTCGAAATCCCCATTGCCGGTCAGGACATAGAGGAACCCTTGCGCATCGGCGGCCGCGCCCTGCCCAGCCATCCAGACACCGGCACCCTCGCCGGCCGTCATTGCTAGCATCGCACTCATCGTGTTGCTGGCCACATCGAAGGCGAAGCAAAATCCAGAGGCGCCTGTGCCCGTTTCGAAGATCGTGCCCGAACAGCCGAATACGGTCTTTACGCCGTTGATGTTTGTCTCAACCAACGACGATCGCTGTTTGCGCATCTGGGAATTGAACACCAAGTTTCCACTCGGTTCCTGTACAAGCACCGGCGGAACCACCTGGCTCCCATCCGCCACATTCAGCACAAACATGAAGTACCGCGCCGTTTGCGGGTTTCCCGTTTTGTCCGGCGAGACCCAGCAGACCTGGTACAGACGCTGCGTGTCCGCGTCGATCACGCCCGTAGAAAGACAGCCCCAATGTTGATTGATGTTATGGGAATCGATTGTCGTAGATCCATTGATCGGGGTTCCCAGCGTCAGCTGCCAGATGCCGGAGCCATCATGTGCGTCCACTCCGCGCACTACATCGGCCATCGATGGCAGCTCCATCACATCGTGGATACCGAGCGTCGTTGTCACATTCGGCAGAATGAGCGGCTGTGCTTCCATGCCCCGCGCATCTCCGATCACCGGAACGATCGTCGCCCGGACAATTCCCTTTGTCGTTACGGACGCCTGAGATAGCTGCGTCTCATTTTGGTTCCAGCCGCTTCTCGAATTGTCCGCGGCGCGAGTCAGCCATGGCACCATGGTCGTTTGAGCCCAGCAGTTCCCTGAGGCCGCAAGAAGACATGTACAGATGAGCAAACTGAGGCAAGAGAGCTTCATGAGTCCTCCGGATAGCGCGATCGAAGCGTCAGTCACGTCCTGTGCAGAGTGGCCCAGGCAATCGTGTTCGAAACAAATCGGCAGGTTTGACTTCAAGGCGGATTACGAGCTTCGCAGACCGCAATCCATGGATCGTCCGAAACGATAGATCCATACTTGGGTTGCCCGGCAAAGCGTTCAAATCGAGCCTTGGGCCTTCTCCAGAGCACTCTCAATATGGACCTATCGTTTGCGGGCGAATACATATCAGGCGCAACACCACGTGCCATAGAAATAAGATCTGCACTGCCGTTCAGCTTACTGCTTGGTCAGGGTTGCAACTGAAATATGCGGCCAGTCAATTCCAAGGAAGTGAAGAATGACCGTTTGGGTGTACTGCACTGCAGAAACGTGCTGCCATCCGGGTTCTGCACCGTCTCGATCCAAAAGATCGCGTTGAGTGTAGTCGCGTTGGCGTTGTTCACGACAAAGGGAATGTTGCCGATGTTGCCGCTCGGGGCGGGAATTGCGATCGTTGCCCCGGGCTCCGCTCCGGGCGGTATCGCGGTTGCTGGAGCGGTTACGTTGACCGATGCCGTGGAAATGACCAGCACCGTCGTGTGGATAATTTCCTGGCCCAGTATCGCCGCCTGCAAAAGAAGATTTGGATTCTGCACGTACGGAAGCTGGATGCCCGGTGGAAGCGGCGGATTCTGAAATGGCAGCAGATAGGGAAGGCCGAGCGGTTGCCCTGGCGGATTCAAGGTTGGCGTCGAACTGGCAGGAGCAATCACCGGGCCCGACGGTACTGTAAATGCGGCACCCTGGGCCATAAGCGAGTCACCGTGCGGGATGGTGCCCAGACGCACAACTGTTGCTGGCGCGACCGGCGCCACCGTGGTGGCCGGAACGCTGAGCCAGAAGCCCGGCTCAATGTGAAGAGCTTCTTTCGTGACAGCATCGCTTGCCCGCTGCAGATAGCTCAAGCCATTGATGGCAATGTCAGGCTGACCCGTGGTCTGCCTGGTGCCGACACTACGCCGCAGTTAGGCACAGTACCGCCGATGGGCGTGAATTGAAGAGTCTCCAATGTTGCATTCAGTTTCAGGCGGAAGTCGGCTGGTCCTGTGCTCGGAGGAACTGAACTGAAGTCAGGTAACGAGATTAGGTTGAATCCGCATCCTACCCAGGCGCCCGCAAGATTGGCCAGCGGGCCCGGGACATCGGGAAGCGCAGAGGTCGGTAAACCCGGTCGCGTATTGAGTGGGGGGGCCGGAACGGATGGATTTGCTGACATGAGATTCTCCTTCGCGAAAGATTTCCTTGTAACGTAACCGCATTTTCCTGTGGATTTCCTTCTCGACGGAAAAATTTCTCCGCAATCTGACATCCATCGTGGCCTCCGCGAAGCTCAGTTCTCCGTCTCAGGAACCATGGCCAAGCCATGGCCGATCCATCCCCGGACGGTGAGCAGCCTTGAGATGATGTGCCGCTGCGTTCATGACGCGCAGTCGGTATATTCTCCGGAATCTCATGACCTTGCCGGATGTTTCGCTGAGAAACCGGTGCAGGAAGGGACACACAAGCGTGGCATCGTTGCTTGTCGGGCTGTTGAGGACCCCGGCTTTGCCATCTGGATGGTCATTGAGGGCAAAGACCGTTTTTCGATTTCTTGCCGGGGCTTGAGGAGATTGTCCATTTTTTTGCAATCATTTCACGCTTCTGTAACGCCCCGCGCGAAGAGTACAGCATGGCTACTTCACATTGATTGGCAGCCTGATTTCCCCAAACCAAGAATTCGAAAGGTCACATCCATGCTAAAAAAAGCAGCTTTGTGTCTGGTCGCATGTGCGCTGACGACGGCCGGAATCGCACAGGAAGGCCAAGTCTCCGCAGGCATTCCCCATCTCGATCATGTGTTTGTCATCATGATGGAAAACCACGGATACCAGCAGGTCTTCAACAACCCGAACGAACCTTACCTCAACTGGTTGATTGCCAATAAGCAGGTCAACCTTGCGGCAAATTATTTTGCTGTGGGTCATCCGAGTCTGACGAACTATCTTGAAATCGTTGGCGGGTCGAACTTTGGCATCCGTAGCGACAATGCACCGGCATGGGGCAGTTCCTGCTCGCCGAATATCGCCACCAAGATAGTGAACGCCGACGATGGCGGCGGCAACGCTCCAGTTCCCGTCGACACCGGCAACATCTGTCCGATCACGGGCACAGGTACGGACGCCGAAACGCCCGCAGTGGACACCTGGAACGAGATCGCAGGTCCTTTCGTTGCCCTGGCTGACATCGATGGAGTCAAGCATGTGCCGGCGGCGCCCACGATCGGCAAGTCCATTGGAGATCAGCTCGCATGGTCTGGCCTCGCGTGGAAATCCTACCAGGAGAGCTTGCCGCTCGGGTCGGCCTTCGGGGTCAACTACAGCAATGGCACAGTATCAAACCTGTCGAGTTTCACCACTCTGGCGCCACTCACCACTGCCAGCATCGTGCAGGATTACGCTGTGAAGCACAACCCGTTTGCTTATTTCAAGAGCGTCCAGGATGGAGACCGTGAAAACAACACCCTGGCGAATATAGTGGGCTTCGACGGCCCCGGTGGGCTTTATGCAGACCTGGCAACCGGCAATGTACCCTCCCTGTCTTTCATTGCGCCCAACCAGTGCGACGATCAGCACGGGCGCGGAAATGGCGACGCATTTTGCGCCTTCGATTACGGCCAGAACGACAGCGGTTACACCTACGGAACGCAAGTAGGACTGAATCCCGGCTTGATTCTACAAGGTGATGTCACCATCAAGCGCTTGGTCGAGGGAATCCATGCGTCCCCGGTTTGGGCAAATGGTCGCAACGCCATCATCATTGTCTGGGACGAAAACGACTATAGCGGCAGCACCACTCAGCTCACCGGGCTTTTTCCGCCGCAAAACCAGAACAGGGTGGTGCTCACCGTCCAAACCAACTTTCGCAATTTCCATGGTATTCAGAGCTCCAATTACTACACCAGCTTCTCGCTGCTGAAGTCTCTTGAGGCGGGATTCGGGCTGCCCTGCCTGAACCATGCGTGCGACTCAACCGTCGCCGTCATGTCAGATCTATTCGATGAATAATTCGAGCCGATTCAGGTAGCATTGCAATGAAAAATGACCTCCGCCTGTCGCAAGGCGGAGGCCATTCTTTTGCTAGAGCAAGATTCCCGCGGTTTATTTCAGCAGGGCAAAGCAGTCAATGGGCTTTCGATTCTCGGTCGACGGCAAGTCACGGTGAATCTTCAGATATTCGATGATCTCCATCCGTTCATCGTGCGAGAGCGCCGGCCCTATCACACCCAGCGGTCGAGGAGCCGACGGATTCGTCGAGACCGGGCCTCTGAATTCGTGCCCGATATTCAAATCGCCGTCCTTCGCATCCTTCGTGTTTGCTTTCATCCAGAAGCCGCTTTTTGAACCTTCCACCGGCTCCGTTACATATCCCACCTTCACCGGATCGAACTCGCGCCGCCCCACGAAAAACTTCTTCGATCGTTCTTCTCTCGGCGAAAGCAGGTCATACAGATTCGGCACCGATCCGTTGTGCAGGAACGGCGGCGTAGCCCACACACCTTCAAGCGGTCTCGGCTTATATGCATCGTTGGGTGCAGGCAGATCGAGCGTGTCAAACCCTGCAAAGCACGCCTGCGCCTCCGGGGAGTAGTGGTTATCGGCGTAATACTTGTCACGAATCATCATGCCCAGTATGTTCAACCCAAAGCCTTCGCTCACCGCGCGCATGTCGATGGAGCCGAGGAATTGCGCAATCGCCTCATCGGTCACCGGGGAATCCTGGATCTCCTGGAGCTGTGTGTTCAGGTCGTTCAGCGCCGTCAGGTCATCAGCGGATTTCGTGCGCAGCGTAATCGCTTGCTGCTGTGCAATCTCCTGTTGCAGAAGCGGAATTTCTTTGGCCGCACGCTCTTTCTGCGTCTCCAGCCCCTTCTTCAACAGTGGCTGTACTTCATCAAAGGTGAGCCCGGTGCGCGTCAGGTCCACAGTGTTCTTGTAGAAGTTGTTTGCCGCCGTTGGATCGGTGCCCACCATGTCCACAGTCCTGATATCCCACATCGGGTCGTCCGGTAGCCGGCCAGGCGAGGCAAAATCCTTCAGAGGCTTCGAGGCATTATGTGGTCCGTGACACCGTACGCAGTGGAGTTCAAACAGCGCCTTGCCCTTGACCGCCTTGTCCTGGTCGATCTTTCCCAGCAGATCCTCGGGCCAGCGTGGGGGCGTCAACATCTGGAGCGTCGTCTCGATGTGCTGCAGGTTATCAAACGCAACCGACGAGTTATACCGCTCGCTTTTCGGAATCGGGCGTCCGTAGTCGTCCATGAACCTGAGGTCGGCTCCCACGCCCATCGCTTCGCTCACGTTGCGCGCCATCGGTTGGCTCACCGACGCATCGTATTGAACCCAGTTGAACTTCCAGATGTTCCACAAATACGGATAGCTCACCGGCGCGTTGCCTTTGCGATAATTCTTCCCTGAGATATGATCGCCGAACACGACATTGCCTATACGCGTCAGCGCGTCCGTGCGCCCGTAACCCTCTTGAACCGGGTAATGCCACGGTGCAGAAGAGCCAAGAAACACTTTGCCAAGTCCCGCCGCCACGCCTGCCATGTTGCGCCATAGCGCGCATTTGCCCCCCATGGTGTTGCCGTCCGGTCCCAGAACTCGCGCCGCAAATCGATTGAACTTGAAAGGATTTGCCAACGTCTCGGCAATCGACAATCCCAGGTCCATCTGGAAGGTGCCCGGCGCCACGTCTGTGAATGCGCTCATCGCCTCGCCGCCGTCGATGCGGATCGCCGTGGTCTTGTGTGTCGCCTTGTCAGTTACGTTGAGCTGGCCGGTATGGCAGGCCGCACACGTAATATCCACCACCGAATCGTGGATGGTGTCGTCGTAGCGCCGCGCGAATCCCACCGGCAGATGATCAGGGTTGGCAGGCGTAGCCGCCGGATCCACAATGAAGTTGAGCGCACGCATGTGATCCGGATCTGTCATCCGCTTCTTGCTGAACGGAAGTTCCAGGTTCACGAACCAGCTGTAGCGCACACCATGCATTCCCGTGCCTTGCGGAGTGTAGTAGAAAAGCTCACGCCCTGGCGACTCGCGGTCCAGTCCCCAGCCCTGGTTCAGGTAACGCACCTCATCCACGGGCTCGTTTGCCGGAATGTTTCTCTTGGCCAGACAGTGATACAGTAGTCCTGCGGTAAAGTAAGCCAACATCAGTCCCACCAGGCTCACAGCCCCAAACTTCAGTAGTCCCCTGACCCGGGAGTGAGGGACCGCGGGCGCCGTCGGCAACGATTCCAGCACCTGCTCGGCCGTCGTCTCGCCCAGCCGCACTTTGCGGCTCGCATGCTCTGATACCATCCGGGCTCGGTTGACGCTGCCCAGCGGCTGGCTGTCCGGCGTGGAGTGCTCGGTCACGTCAATGTACTTTGGCTCGCAGGCTGCAATCTCCATCGCCGACTTGGCCACCAGCGTCAGCCGCCCAACCACGTGGAGAGGCGCTTGCGACTCCTTCCACTCGACGGTCGCGTTTTCAACCCAGAAGCTCGCTTCGCGGCGCATCCCCCAATGCGTCATGCGCTCGGTGTTTAGCACTTGAAGCGCAATGTCGAACGAGCTCATCTTTGTGTCTTCTTCAAGATGGCGGATCAGTTCGTCGCGTAGCGCATTCGGTTCGTCCTGCAGTTCGTGGGCGGGGTTGTGGGCGCTCGGAATCGCCGAATACTTCACCGCCTCAAATGGCCCATTGCGGAACGGTACAGTGCTCCAGTAGCGCATCTGCTGATACGCACGGGTCTTGCCGTGTGTCTGCATCGCGCCGATGACGGCAGCTTTGGCAAAGCGGAAGAAATCCATCAGCGACAGCGACCAGATGGCTTTCAATTTGTCCGCTCCAGTGCCCGCGCTCAACACCTTCATCAGCACGGCGAATGTGTGTGCGTCGTTGATGGGGAACGTTGGATTGCTCTGCAGCGAAAAATCCTGATAGGGCGAATTGGCTGCCAGTTCCGGCGGCAACTCCACTGAGAATGACATCGCGCGCAGATCAGGATTCCGATCTGACAAAATGGTCGAAGCGGCGTTCGCAAACCGCACCGTGGCCGGATAGATGCCCGGCTTGGCGTAGATTCCGTGAGCCAGCCGTGGCGCCAGCGTATGATCGCCGATCTTCCGTGCCAGGTCGAATACTTCAATTGTCGCGCGTGCGCAAATACCCTTTGTGTGGGTGCCTCTGCCCAGCGGCCGTTTTTGTGCTGCGGCAAATGCCGCCTGCACTTTCAGAATGCCGCGTACGATGTCGGCTGCGTCAATCTCTTCTGTAGGAAGCTTCCGCTCGAAATTCACCATGGCAACGTCATCCGATCTCGGACAAGAACGTCCGCGCGCCGACAAGGTCGGCTGTCTCGAAACCTTCAGTGAACCAATCGTAGGTTGGGGAAAGAACAGCGCGCGCTTCGTCGCGCCGTCCCGCTGATAATAGCAACTTCGCCAGCGCCAATGCAGCACGCAATTCAAATGACTTGGCATTTTGCTGGCCCGCGTACCTCAAAGCTTCCCGCATGCTGGCTTCAGCCCCTTCGGCGTCGCCTTTCAACTGCAGCAGCTCGCCGCGGACCCTTTGCAACTCCGCAACGTACCCGCCCTCTGACGTCCGTTCGGCATGCTCGAACCCTTCGTCAACCGCCTGCATTCCTTCGTCGACCCGCCCGGCATGCCGCAGTGCATCTGCCAATAGCGCCAGAAACGCTGATCGCACCAGCCCCGCGGAGATAGCCTTCTGCTCGTCCAGGCTCCGCTTCAATACGTCGATGCCTTCGCTGGTGCGGCCAAGAAGATGCAGCGCGTACCCCTGGAATCCCTTGCTCCATACCGCTTCCTGCGGCAGTTCGTACTCTCGGCACAGCGCGATGATCTCGTCGCCCACACCCAGCGCCTCTCCTGCTTCGCCGCGGTAAAGGTGGATGCCCTGGATCACGACCAGCGCAAATGCCACCATGGCCGGATGTCCCTGCATTCTTGCGATGCCCAGCGTCTCTCTCGCTCGCTGGATGGCTCGATCCGGGTAGCCAAGCGCCCACAGCGGGCGGCTCGACATCGCTCGCCCGATCGTTCCGGGGTCCTGTCCATACATTGCCGCATAAGCCAGGTGTTCCGACGGCAAGTGCAGTTCGCGGCAGCGTTCAAGCAGTCGGCTCGACTCCACCATGTCGCCGATAAACTCACGTACCACGCCCGAGATGTGATGTGCCGCCATGATGTAGGCCTGGTCTCCCGAACGCTCCGCTTGTCTCATCAGCTCGTCGGCATTGTCCCGACACTCCATCAGGTTTCCGCGAATCAGGTGGAACAGCGTCGTCGCCCACAGCACCGGGATCAGCTCTGGTGGATCGTCGAGGCTCTGCGCAAGTTGCCGCGCCCGCGCGAACACCTGTTCAATCTGCGGCGTCGACCACCCGCTCGTCGAGCGCAGCGCGATTCCACGTGCCATCTGCAAAACCAGCTCCTGTTGTTTGCGCGCCGGGCCGTCAGGCAGAGCCTTCAGAGCCTTCAATCCCCGTTCGGCAAGCGACAAAGCTTCGCGAAATGCAAACAGTCCCGCCGACCGGCCAGAGGCAATGTAGAAATACTGCGCACAGGCTGAGAAGTCGCGCGCTGTCTCAAACAACACCGCTACGCGAGCCGCAACCGTGGCTACCTGGTCGCCGTAGCGGGCAACCAGAGCCTTCGCCACACGTCCGCACAGCGCCGCGCGCCGCGTCGGCTGCAACGAGTCGTACAGCGCGTTCTGATATAGCACGTGCACAAATTGGTAGTTCAGCGTCAGCGATTGATCGGGGAATTCGCGCTCCTCGCCGCGCCGAACGAACACATGAACCCGTTCCAGCGTATCCAGGCGATCTTCCACGTCAGCCGCGTCCATCTCAATCGCTTCGGCTACCACAGCCGAATCGAACTCGTGACCTTGCACACTTGCCGCCACCAACAGCCTGCGATCGCGCTCGTCCACCTGGTCAATTTTGCGCTGAATCATGCCCCGCACAGATTCCGGCAAATCGCTTGGCGCCTCTGGCACTGAGCTGGCCAGCACCCACTTGCCTTCCTCTTCCACAATGCCGCCCGTGTCCCGCAGGTATCGCACCAGGTCAGCCATGAACAGGGGACTGCCTTCCGTCTTGGAATGAATCAGCGATGCAAAATCTTGCGGAAAACCGTGCCCCGGAAACTCCAGCGCAAGAAAGCGCTCCACGTCTTTCGTCTCCAGAAACGGAAGCACAATCTCCTGGAACAGTCCGCGCGATTGCAGGTCGTTGCGAATGTGAAGAAACGGATGCCCGCGCAACGCCATATCCGACGGACGGTAACTTCCCAGCACCAGCACCCGCGTGTCAGAGAAGCGGCCCGCCAGGTAGTTCAGAATGTCGATGGTCGAAACGTCGGCCCAATGCAGGTCATCGATAAAAAAGATGAGCGGTTGGATCCGCGAAAGCTCCTGCCCCAGAGCTCCGAACTCGCGTTTCATGCGCTCCTGCGAAGCCGCTGGCACGGTCTCGCGCGAGTCTGCGCTCGCTGCAAGCTCGTTTGCCTCGCCAGCCACAAGCCCAAACCACGTTGGCGCAACAGCCTTCATCACGCCTGTGAACGATGGCCCCGATTGAGGATGAACCAGGCTGTCAAGCGCTTCCATGATGGGCAGGTAGGGCTCTTCGCCGGCCAGTCGCTGCGAACAGCGGCCGCGCGCCACAATCGGCTGTTCGCCCTCGCTCACCAACTCCGCCAAAAAATCCTCAAGCGTGCTCGTCTTGCCAATGCCCGCCTCACCCGTCACGGCCAGGATCACCCCGCGGCCAGCCTTCACTCGCGAATAGCCGCGCCGGAGTTGTCCCTTCTGCGCCTCGCGACCTACATTTGTCCGCGCTACGCCTGCGCCGATTGGTCCGGCGCTGGCCGGATGCCTGTCTGAAGGTTGGATGGAGACCTCTTCCAGTGAAGCCTTCAGTTCAGTCATGCTCTGAAACCTGTCCCGTGGTCTCTTCGCCATGCACTTTGCCAGGATGCGCTGAACCTCCGCCGGCGCCTGGATCGGCGCGGGATCGTCGCGCAGAAGCGCCTTCAGCACTGAGGCCGTCGAATTCCCATGAAACGGCTTCCTGCCCGCGAGCATCTCGTAGAACACCGCCCCAAAACTGAACACGTCCGAGCGCTCGTCAAGCGGCCGCCCTTCAGCCTGCTCCGGCGCCATGTAGGAAACGGTCCCCAGAATCATGCGATCCAGGCTTTCCGTCTTGTCCAAATCGGGATTCCTCATTACCTTGGCCAGCCCAAAATCGATCAGCTTGCTGAATCCACTGGAGCTGACCAGAATATTGGCGGGTTTCAGATCCCGATGAAGAATGCCTCGACTATGCGCTTCTTCCAGCGCGCCCGCCATCTGGATGGCTAGCTTCACGGCCTCTTCCACGCGCATGGGGCCTGCGATCGGCCTGCCCTCCACGTATTCAAGCACGAGGTAGTCCGGTCCGATGTCGTGAATCTGACAGATATGGGGGTGGTTCAGCGCGGCAATTGCCCGGGCTTCCCGTTCGAATCCCGCGCTGAAATTCTCTGCGGAAACCTTGATTGCAACATCGCGGTCCAGGCGCGGATCGCGTGCCCGATACACCTCCCCCATCCCGCCCGCACCAATGGGCGCAACGATCTCATAGGGGCCGAGTTTGTCGCCTGGGGAAAGGGGCATAGGGTCCGGTTGTGCTAAGTCTACTCGACAAAACAAGATTGCGAAGGGATTACGAGCAAAACTGTGTTTGAGCCCCTGAGGGCGATCACCAGCCTTCAACCCGGCTGCCGGCTCACCTGAATATCGCTGCCGACGCCGCCTAAACATGTTTCCGCCGGTTCCGCTCCCAAAAACCAAGGAGCGCACTCCGGCAGCACCGGTGAACTCGAGTCCAGCCAGTGCAGGTAGGTCCCCATTGAATGCCAGCACCCCAATTGTCCTTGGCGAAGCCTTCAGAGTCGAACGGGTACGCGACGTCGACATGTTCGTAGTCGGCCACGACTGGAATATGAAGAGGCAGCTTGGGAACAAGGTAGCGCGTGTTCACGATTCTCCACGAATTGATCGGAAGCTGGTTGAACAGGTCCACGAACGCCTGGTTGCCCACGCGTGGCGAAGCGAATGTACACACTGTGGTCAGGTCGAACTTCCCCTTGTCGTCATTCTCCATTACAAAGAGCGTCGCCAGTGCCGAGCCCAGGCTGTGCGCTGTCACAACGGTTGGCCGTGGCGGCCGAGTGGCTTCTGGCGTCATGGCAAGCGCTGTACCGCGCTCCGCTTCGTGGCTCTTCGCCAGTTGCTCCAGTTGCTCGGCAAACGACCCGGTATAAGTCTCTGGCGCGGCGCCAGTAGACGACGCTTCGGGGTACGGGTCGTTAATTCTGGATAGACCACTTCCCATCCGCCAGGTCCACCGAAGCCTGCGCAAGGTTCTCCGGCCGGCCCAGGTCGCGCCAATAGCAATCATCCGCTGGAAACGCGACAATCCTTTCCCCCTTGCCGGAAAGATCCATATAGGTATTGATGATTGAAAAGGCGCTCTCCTCGCCCATCTTCAAGAGCAGTTGCGGGGAAATTACGTGGATGCCCGAGAAAGCCCGCGCCAGCGCCTGGTCACAAGACCTCACCAATTCAGGCTTTCCGTCGCGCCCCGACCTGCGTCCGCAAAGTTGCCCCAACTCGTCAAACAACAAATACCGCGATGTTTCACGATCCTGCACGGCCAGCGTTGCCAGCGCGCTTTGCTCGTGATGAAACCGCATCATTCGTCCCAGGTCGATGTTGCTGATCACATCCACGTTATGGACAATGAACGGTTCTCGATTGCCTCCGTCAGGCCCAAGGAAAAAATGCGCAGCATTCTTCAACCCGCCACCCGTATCCAGCAGCCTGTTTTCGCGGCTTACTTCAATCCGCATGTCGAAATTGTCATGAGAATTCAAATACTCGGCGATCATCTCCGCGAAGTGATATGCGTTCACGATCACTTCACGCACGCCAAAGCCGCGCAGGCGCGTCACCGCAATCTCCAGCAGCGTGCGTTCGCCCACTGTCACAAGTGCCTTCGGGCGGTCATTCGTCAGCGGCTGCAGGCGTGTCCCCAGCCCTGCGGCCAGAATCATCGCCTTCATCGGTTCATCTTCTCCAGCTCAATGTGGCGCACAATCACATCCACCCCGTTGCTCGCTCTCAAATGTTCGGCCATCTGCTCCGCCAGGTACACAGAGCGGTGCTGGCCCCCTGTGCACCCAAACGAGACCATAAGGCTCTTGAAGCCGCGCTGTTGATAGCTGCTCACGCTTGCATCCACAAGAGGCTCGACGGTTGCAAGAAACTGCTGCACGCTCGCCTGGTGATCCAGGTACTCGATCACCGCCGCGTCCTTGCCGGTCAACTGTCGGAACTGTTCTTCGCGCCCGGGATTGGGAAGACTGCGCGCATCGAAAACAAATCCGCCACCGTTTCCAGATTCATCACTGGGTGCCTGGCGGTGGAAGCTGAAACTGAAAACTCGCACCGTCAATGGCTCTGCGGATGAAGCCAGTCCCCGCAGCTTTTCTGATGCGGCCATGCTGTTCAGCGCGTCCATCAACGCTGGCAAGACAATCGGCAGTTTCACATTGTGCGCCAGCCATCGCAGGTTCTTCAGCGCGTATGGCACGCTCTGCAAAAAGTGCGCTTTGCGCTCGTAAAACCCTCTGAACCCATATGCGCCCAGGGCCTGCAGAATACGCACATACACGTATCCGTAGTAGTGCTCCATGAACGCTGCACGGTCAACCGGGATGAATTTGCCAAGGCAGTCGAGATAGTAGTCGAGTAACTCCTGCCGCATCTCCGGCGGCAGGTCGGCTTTGCCATCGTAAAGCAGCGAAGCAATGTCATACTGCAGAGCGCCCTTGCGCCCGCCCTGGTAATCAAGAAAATAGGGCCTCCCGTCCCGCAGCATCACATTGCGGCTTTGAAAATCCCGGTACAGAAAGTAATCGCGGTTTGCGCTCAGCAACAACTTGGCCAGTCGTCCGAAATCATCCTCCAGCGCCTGCTCGTTGAAAGGCACGCCTGCGAGCCGCAAGAAATAGTACTTGAAATAATTCAGATCCCAGGCGATGGACTGGCGATCGAAACTCGCGCGTGGATAGCAAACCTTGTAATTCAGATCGCGGCCTGCTTCAACTTGAAAGCGCGGCAGCGCAGCCACCACTTTGCGATAGGCCTCCATTGCCTCAGGCGAGATTGCTGCGCCAGCGCGATTCCTCCCCAGGAATTCGAACAGCGTCGTGTCGCCCAGGTCTTCTTCCAGGTAAGCGTCGTGGCTCAAGTCCTCCGCATAAATCTCCGGAACGGGCAAACCATGGCGGTAAAAATGTTTTGAGAATTCGAGGAAGGCAACATTCTCTTCTCTTACCGGGTACACAATGCCGATAGCGCTGATTCCTTTTCCGGTTAGCCGGACAATTGCCCGTCCCGAACCCCCGAGTTGGCCCTGAAGTGGTTGCGCGTGTTCGGCGGAGAAATGAAAATGCTGCTCGAAAAGCCGCTTTAAAACGTCCATGAATCTCTTTTCGTCAATTGCTTAAGCTGCTTCACAAACATATCCAGCCCGGGGATGCGCGCGCAAGGCCGCGCAGTCAGTTTCCCGCTTGATCGTGCCTGTCAGTCCGCGAGCCGCCCGCTCCGACGTCTTCCAACCGTTGCCAGGCATCCAACGCAAACGCAGAAAGGCCGGGGCAGCGAATGCTGGTCCCCGGCCTCTCTTGACGCTCAGTTGACAGCGTCTACTTCGACGTCAGCAGGACCGCCTTGCCCTTCGCCTTCGATGAGCGAAGGAAGTAGATGGCTCCGTAAATGCCCCAGACGGCGGCGATACCCACAGCCAGCAGCGGCTCCTTGAATGTGCCCAGCCCGAATGCTGGGCTGATCAGGTAGAAGGCCATGCAGACCAGGTTGGCCAGCAAACCGAAGCCGGGGATGAGCGTGTGCTTGGTGAAGCTGTAATCGGGCCGTCCATGGAAGGCCACAATGCACAGGAAGCAACTCAGCGCGTAGAGAATGAACGTGCCGAAGTTGGATGTCAGTGTGATCGTCAGCAGCGAATTCGGCAGAGCCGCCAGTTGATCGTGCGAGAGATAGCCGAAGCTCGAGAAGATGCCGTGTGGCAGCGCGGCGATCGCCGCATCGGTGGGTGCGCCGGCATCGCCGAAGACCAGCGAGACGGCGATCACGCCGATGACCGCGGAGATGGCAACCAGCGTCCAGATGGCCTTGCGCGGCGACAGGGACCCGGCATGAAGGATGCCGAAGTGCTCAGGTGCTTCGTCGTCCTTGCCCATGGCGTATGTGACGCGGGCGCCTGTGTTCATGCAGCTGAGCGTGGTGCCGATCAGCGCAAAGAAGACGGTGACCGCCTCGGCCAGCATGAAGTACTTGCCGTGCCCCTGGCCCAGCAACCCGTCGCCGACAATGATCATCATGTCGCCGATCGGAGCAGCTGAACTGGCTGCCGATTGCATCGAGTAGCCGCTACTGAGGAAGTAGTTCGCCGCGAAATATTCAATCAGGTAACACACCAACCCCTGTATCAGCAGCGATGCAATCACAGCGATGGGAATATGCTTGGTTGGGTTTTTCGCCTCACCTCCCATCGATGTCACCGATTCGAAGCCGACCAGGATCAGAATGGCGACCGTGGCCTGAATAAACACGTAGCTGAACTTGTGCGGCGCGATTACTGACATCGCGTTCGGATGCGAGAGGAAGGCTCCGGTTGAATCCTTCTCCGGATAGTCGATGGTGAAGGGAACCGGCTTGCCCGCCGAGTCCAGCAGCGGCAGAGGATTGCCGCTGGCATCGCGAACGATCGAGCCGTCCTTGGCAGTCGCGAACTGGTACGTGTAGGTGGCCAGCGACTGGCCATCGTACTGGAAGGCAGGCGATCCGGCAGGATGGCTAGTGCGGTAGCCCACTGCTAGGACACTGAAGACGATCAGCGCCGAGATCTGGATGACATTGATGGCCAGGTTCACCGCCGTCGATGCGCCCGCGCCCTTCGATGCGATCCAGCCGACGAAGATCGAGAAGACCACTGCTACCAGCGCCATGAAAACCGGCCCTGGATTCGAGCCGCTCATGACGTTGGGATACAGGAAGCCTACGATATAGCCGCAGAAGATGCCGGTGGTGGCCACCATCACGCCCGGATACACCCAGTAATAAAGATGCGAACCCCAGCCGACAACGAACTTGGCAATTCGGGCGTACTTGAACATCTTGTCCTGGGACAACAACGCCTGTTCAGCGTAGTAGTAGCTTGACCCGGTGCCGGGATAGAGCTTGGAAATCTCGGCATAAGCTACAGCGGTAGCCAGGCACAGCAACAATGCGCCAAAGATGCCCAGCCACATGGTTGGAGCAGTGGTGCCGGTGGTTGCCTGGATGAAGAAGGTGAGCCAAAGAAAGGCGCCGGGGGCGATGAGGGCCATTGCGTTGCTGGTTAGCCCGGTAAGGCCCAGGGTGGCCTGCATCTGTGGTGCTTTTTGATCTGCCATGAGCATTCTCCTGGATTTTGTCGATCTGGATCGGTAAGGTTCGTTTGGCTGCACCCGATTCCAACTCTTGGCCCGGGTGGAAGAACGTGTGCTTTTTAGGCCAGCGAGTCCGGCCAGGTCAACGGTGTAAATCTCATCTGCCCAGGCTCGCGGTTTGTTCGGTGTTTGGGTTGATCGATCCTTCCGCCCCTGGGACGGAAGGCGCCAGTTAGCGCTTTGGACCGAAGAAGGCGATAAAACCAATCGTCAACGTTTGCTGCTGATCCACCAGTGAAGCCTGGTCCTTGTGGAAGACAGCCACGTTTGAGAAGTCACCGCGATACTCAACCCTGGTCAGCAGTCCCTCGACCCACTTGTATTCATAAGTGGCTGTGAACTCCTGAACTTGTTGCGCGGTGCCGGTCTCGTAGCCGTTCGCATCGTCGAAGTACTCATACCTGCCCGAAAAGGCTGTTTTGCCCGTCGCTTGCTCGTGGAAGGCAACAGCGCCGCCCTGCCAGGTGTTCAGGATGTTGTCGCCCGAGGTCACTGTCGTCGCCAATGGAGCGGGGCTGCCGGCTCGGAATCCAGGATAGGTGATCTTTGTGATCGAGTCCTGGTTCGAGCCGTAGTCGTAGTTCAGGTACATATTGAACTTCGCGTTCGGCGTCAGCAGAAGTGTGGTGTCGATCAGGTTGCGCATTCCTGACGATGTATTGGCGTTCTCGGGGCCAACGTAGTAGTTCAGGCTCCAGGTGTACTTGGGCTTGGTCAGCACGTTCGTCAGGCCTACCGTTACCCCACCGTTGGACTTCGCAACATTGTTCCAACCGTTCACGACCTGAACGCCGATCGTATCCACTTTCGAGACGGGCACCGAGGTACGCGCGCCGAAATGCCAGTAGGGAATTGCCCAGGCAAACAGCAGCGAGCGAGAGTAGTTCCAGTTGTCCTTCGCCTCAATCACTTCCGCGCCAGCTGAAGTAACAAACTTGCCGAAGTCCAATTCGAAGCCTTTCGCCTTTGGCGGTTTCAAGCTGAGAAATGCCTGCTCAATGTAGTTCAGCTGATCCGCGGAACTGGAGTTTGCCGTCGGCGCGTTGATTAAGTCATTTGTGCGTCCGTAAATAAAGTCGACGTGTGCGCCCACCGGATCCGGATCGTGATTCAAGGTCAGCTTCGCCGCGCTCAGGCTGAACTGGTCCGTCTTATCGTCGAAGTTGTAAAGATCGTTGACTTGCCCATTGTTGGTCGCTGTCGGTCGGTTAAAGTTAACGCTGTAATATCCGTCGATGAAACCGCTCACATCCATGGGACCGACGCTCCATGTGGGAGCTGCCGGTGCGGCTGGTGCCGCCGGTGCCTGATCAGCCGCCGGCGCAGGTGCTGCTGCTGGCGGTGTTGCCGCAGGTGTTGCTGCTGGTGCAGGCGCAGGTGGCGTTTGCGCGCCCGCGATTAAGGCAAATGCCATCGCGGTTCCGGCCATTGTTTGAAATATGCGGTTCGGATTGAGATTCATCGGCGCTGTATCCTCCAGAAGAAAAAATGTTTGTTGAATGACTGAGTACACTGCGAACCAACACTCGACGTAAGGCGCTACGCGCATGCCGGCTTTTCAAACCGCCTGCAAGCCCTCAGCGCTACACGACCGCGATGGCCGTGTGGAATCCAATGCCGAGGATTCACATGCCGCCTTATCTGGTCCGGTCGTTGCGGATTAACCTAAGTAACGCAAAAGTGACATAAAGAACAAATGAGGATTTTAAAAAGAGATCTTTATGTATTGTTCATTTTTCCCTCAGTTTCGCTCGGAATCGCAGTGCATCCTTTGAGCGCGCAAGGTCTCTTCTCACACGCGATGGGCGGGAAATGATCGTGCAGAGATCTGCAGCGGCGCGCAGCCTGGCGCTGCCTGATGGCAACCCTCAAAATTGCCTGGTATCGAATGGGCATTGGCTCGCAAAACCTTCCATTCATGCCGCTTGTCGCGCTTGCAACACCCCGGTTGCCGATCGTGGTAGGCAGCGGTGTATGATTCTCGAGCCGCGTCCCCTGCGCCCGCACCTGCGCGGTATTTCCACCTGGAGGACACTTCAATGGCGACTGTTACGGCGTTGCATCCCGGCAAGCTCAGTGAACATATGAGCTTCCGCCCCCGTTATGGCAACTACATTGGCGGAAAGTGGGTCGAGCCCGCGTCTGGCCAGTACTTTGAAAACGCCACACCCATCACTGGAAGAACGTTTTGCGAAATTCCCCGGTCCACAGCGAAGGACATCGAACTTGCCCTTGATGCAGCGCACGCCGCAAGAGAGAGTTGGGGGCACACAAGTCCAACGCAGCGCGCCATCATCATGAACCAGATCGCCCAGCGCATGGAAGACAACCTCGACATGCTCGCATTGGCCGAGACCTGGGACAACGGCAAACCCATTCGCGAAACCACTGCGGCTGACCTGCCCCTGGCCATCGACCACTGGCGCTACTTTGCCGGATGCATCCGCGCCCAGGAAGGCACGCTTTCTGAGATTGACAGCGACACCGTCGCCTATCACTTCCATGAGCCGCTCGGGGTTGTCGGACAGATCATCCCCTGGAACTTCCCGCTGCTCATGGCTACATGGAAGCTCGCCCCGGCTCTGGCTGCCGGCAACTGTGTGGTGCTGAAACCCGCCGAGCAAACTCCTGCCAGCATCCTTGTCTGGGCTGAATTAGTCGGTGACCTGCTGCCTCCGGGCGTGCTGAACATCGTCAACGGCTACGGCCTTGAAGCCGGCAAGCCCCTCGCCTCCAGCTCCCGGGTGGCCAAGATCGCCTTCACTGGCGAAACCACAACCGGTCGCCTCATCATGCAATACGCCAGCCAGAACCTGATTCCCGTCACCCTTGAGCTGGGCGGCAAATCCCCCAACATCTTCTTCGACGACGTCTGCAACGAAGACGACGATTTCTTTGACAAGGCGATCGAGGGCTTCGTGATGTTCGCCCTCAATCAGGGCGAAGTCTGCACCTGCCCCAGTCGCGCGCTCATTCAGGAGAGCATCTACGACCGCTTCATGGAGCGCGCGCTCAAGCGTGTTGCCGCCATCAAGCAGGCCAACCCGCTCGAAAGCTCCACCATGATCGGCGCGCAGGTCTCCACCGAGCAGCTGGAAAAGATCCTCAGCTACATCGACATCGGTCACAAGGAGGGCGCGGAGCTGCTTGCCGGCGGCAGCCGTGCTAACCTCGGCGGCGATCTCGAAGGCGGCTACTATGTGCAGCCCACCGTCTTCCGCGGCAACAACCGTATGAGAATCTTCCAGGAAGAAATCTTCGGCCCCGTCGTTTCCGTGACCACCTTCAAGACGCAGGACGAAGCCCTGGCCATCGCCAACGACACGCTCTACGGTCTCGGCGCAGGGATGTGGAGCCGCGACGCCAATCGCTGCTACCGTCTGGGCCGCGGCATTCAGGCCGGCCGCGTGTGGGTCAACTGCTACCATGCCTATCCGGCTCACGCTGCTTTCGGCGGCTACAAGCAGTCAGGCATTGGGCGTGAAAACCACAGCATGATGCTCGATCACTATCAGCAGACAAAGAATCTGCTGGTCAGCTACAGCCCCAAGAAGCTTGGCTTCTTTTAAACCTCGACAACGAATCGGGTGCCCCATCCTTCGAGCCCTTCTTGCTCGAAGGATGGGATCCTTCCCGCCAACAGGCAAGAACTTTTTCATTTCTCTGGCGACTTTCGTCCCGCCCGAAATGACTTGGGCTCTTAAAATCGATGCCGAAATCCATGCCATTACCGCTCAATGAAACTGAGGAGCAAGACTCCTCGCAATTGAATGAAAAACTCAAAACGGGCCGTGTCCTCTGGGCTGCCGCGGCATGTGCCTTCATCGCGATTGCGTACCTCGTCTTCCCAGCCTACGTCATCCGCCCTTTTCGACCTCAGGACCCGGGCCAGCTCAATCTCGCCTTGACGGTTCGCGGCGCCGCTCCATGGATCTCCGCGCTCTGCGCCCTTGCCGTGCTTTGGATCGACATCGCCGTGTGGCAACCAAGAATCCGCCTGCTCCCCCGGTGCATTCTAGTTTTCCTTTCCGTCATCACGGTTGCTGCCGCATGTCTCACACACGTGAACGACTACGAAATCAAGTTTCATCCCTATCCCGCGCCGGTCTTCGTTCCCGCCAACACGGCGCAGACTGACGCCGACGAAAAAGTATTGTCTGTCACTCTGGGAACCGAAACGCACGCCTATCCCATCCGCACCATCGGCTATCACCACGTTGTCAACGATACGGTCGGCGGCATTCCAATCGCCGCGACTTATTGCACGCTGTGCCATGCCGGACTTGTCTGGAAACGAGTGATGGACGGGCGAGCCCTTCATTTCCAGCTCGCAGGAATCAACAATGGGAACGCCCTCATCCGCGATCTGGAGACTGGCACCATCTGGCAGCAGAGCACCGGCCAGGCAATCTTTGGCCATTTCAAAGGCCGGCAACTCGAACTCGTCCACAGTGACGAATTAACATTCAGCCTCTGGCGTACGGAGCGTCCCAATGGTCTCGTGCTTCTCCCCGATGCGAAGTATGTCCCGGAATACGATTCCAAGGATTGGGAAGCTGATGTTGAAAAGACCCATGTGGTCGTCGACACACATCAGTCCGGCATCCCGCCCCACGAGTTGATGCTCGGGATGATTGCCTCCGGCCAAAGCAGAGCGTGGCCCGTCAAGTCCATCCTCGCGGCCAAGCTGATTGAGGACCGGTTCGCGGGCAACCCCATTCTGATTCTTGTCGGACCCGACCATGCATCCATTCGCGTGTTTCAAGCTCGTATTGCCGACCAGCCTTTGACCTTTGTTCGCTCTGAAACCACTGGTCAATCGGCCGACAGCGGAATCATGCAAGACATCGAGACAAGCAGCACCTGGAACTTCCAAGGCTGCGCAACCGCCGGAAAACTCGCCGGCAAATGCCTCGGGCCCATGGATGCCAACAAGGATTATTGGTTTGATTGGATGAACCACCATCCGTCAACATCGGTATTCAAGAATTGATATCGCAGAGATCAGACCTCTTTGCAGAAAGTGAGGATCGTATGGCTGAGTTACCCGCCCAGGTGCTGGCGACCGACCTCGCCATTCACCTAATTAGAGTCCTCCGCGAGAAGCATGGCCCCCTGATGTTCCATCAGTCAGGAGGCTGCTGCGACGGCAGCTCCCCCATGTGCTATACACGCGGCGAGCTGATCATCGGCGATTCGGATGTGCAATTGGGGGAAGTGGACGGCGAGCCTTTTTATATGAGCTCAAGTCAATTTGAGTACTGGAAGCACACGCAGCTCACACTCGACGTGGTACCGGGCCATGGCGGAATGTTTTCACTCGACAATGCCGAAGGTGTCCGCTTCCTCATCCGTTCGCGCGTCTTCGACAACGATGAAATTCGCGATCTCCGCGCCGCCGGCCGCATATAAATTGAGAGAGTGATTCCTCCCGCACTCATCGAGAGTCTCGCATGATCGAAGCAGTCATTGTGTCGGCAGTCCGCACCCCGGTTGGGAAGTTTCAGGGATCTCTCCAGTCCTTCTCCGCCCCGCAGTTGGGCGCGCTGGTCGTCCGTGAAGCCGTGCGCCGCGCCGCAATTGCCCCCGCGGAAATCGACGAGTGCATCATGGGCTGCGTCCTCCAGGCTGGCCTCGGTCAGAATCCCGCCCGACAGGCCGCCATTCACGGCGGCCTCAGTCCGTCTGCCGGCGCCTTCACCATCAATCAGGTCTGCGGCTCCGGCCTGAAAGCTGTCGCCCTCGCTGCCCAGGCCATTCAAACCGGCAACGCCCAAATCGTCGTAGCCGGCGGCATGGAGTCCATGACCAACGCGCCGTATCTGCTCCCCGAGGCTCGATCCGGCTATCGCATGGGCAACGCCGAACTCGTCGATTCCATGATCTTCGACGGCTTATGGGAGGCATACAACGGCTTTCACATGGGCGTCGGCGCAGAGATGATTGCCGCAAAATACGGCATCACCCGCAATGAGCAGGACGCCTTTGCAGCCGAGTCCCACCGCCGCGCCGCCGCCGCCGCCGCCGCTGGTTTCTTCCGCGACGAAATCCTTCCCGTTGAAATTCCGTCCACCAACAAAACTGCTGTCCCCACCCTGTTCGAGAAGGACGAAACCATCCGTCCCAACACAACCGTAGAAATCTTGGCCGCTCTCAAACCCGCCTTCAAGACCGACGGCACCGTCACCGCCGGCAATGCCCCCAGTGTCAGCGACGGCGCAGCCGCTCTCGCCGTCACCAGCGCGGAGCGCGCACAAGCACTTGGCCTCAAGCCCATCGCCATCATTCGCGCCCAGTCCACAAGCGGTGTCGCTCCAGAGTGGTTCGGTCTGGCCCCCATCGAGGCCGTTCGCAAAGCAGCCGCCGGCGCCGGTTGGTCCCTCAATGACGTCGACCTCTTCGAATTGAATGAGGCCTTCAGCGTCCAGGCCCTCGCCGTCAATCGCGAGCTCGCCCTCGACCCCGCTCGCGTCAATGTTCATGGCGGCGCGGTCGCCATCGGTCATCCCATCGGCGCCAGCGGCGCCCGCGTCCTCGTCACCCTGCTCTACACTCTCCAAAACCAAAACAAAACCAGGGGCATCGCCTCGTTATGCCTCGGCGGCGGCAACGCCGTAGCCCTCGCCGTCGAACGTTGCTGACCGGAAGCAGGATCAGCGCCCGTCTTCCCAACGCCAAATCGACAAAACACCCCTGTCACCCCTCCATTTCCCAATGTCCGATATCGAACACCCTCACGTCGGAAGCGGTCACTACTTTCGCTCCAGATCCCTTCAATGCGATCGCAAGCCTTTTGTTTTCAGTGCGAACATCCGGCGGCTCTTTGGCACCGCAAGTGCTATAGCAACGTGTGATGGATATCGCACGCCCAGACTTATTGCAAAAACGGAAGCGCCGGCTCTGGATCATCGCCGGTGCCACAGTGGTGGCGTTGGCAGCCGCGTTGTTTGGGGTATCGCGGCTCAAACCTGCCGCGACTCCCGTGGACCGCTCCACTATCTGGCCAGACACGGTTCGGCGCGGGGACCTGACCATTCAGGTGCGCGCCTCCACCGGCTCGCTGGTCCCTCGCGAGGACTCGATCGAGCTGATTCCCGCCCAGACCGACTCCACTGTCGTGCGCATCCGCGTCTTGCCCGGCGCCAAGGTCACTCCGGATACCATCCTGATGGACCTGGCCGACCCGCAGCTTCAGCAGGAGTTGCTCAACGCCCAACTGGCGCTCAAGGCCGCACAGGCTGATTACAAGAGCCTTCAGGCGTCGCTGCAGAGCACCATGATGGACAAGAAGACCTCGGCCGCCCAGGTCAACTCTGATTACACGCAGGACCAGTTGCAGGCGCAGTCTGACAAGGCCCTCTACGATCTTGGCGTCATCTCCGGCCTCGCTTACAGCAAGTCGAAGAACACCGCCGACCAGCTGACCACACAGCATCAACTCAGCCAGCAGCAGCTCGATGTCAACCAGAGAGCGATTGAGGTCCAGCTTGCGTCGTCGCAGACCAAGATCGACCAGGCCAAGGCGCTGCTCGATCTCTATCAAAAGCAGTCCGCGGCACTGCAGGTCAGGGCCGGCATCTCGGGTTCGGTCGCTGCCCTTGCGATTCCATTGCAAGTGGGCCAGCACGTCACCGCAGGAACCTCGGTGGCCGAGGTCATCCAGCTCGACAAGCTCAAGGCCGCCCTCCAGATTGCGGAAACCCAGGCTCGCGACATCCAGCTCGGTCAGCCCGCATCCATCGATACCCACAACGGCGTCATACCCGGCCACGTCACCAGAATTGATCCAACGGTCGTGAACGGAACGGTTACCGTTGACGTATCACTCGATGGACCCTTACCGCCAGGAGCGCGACCGCAACTCAGCGTCGACGGCACCATTGATTTGGCGCGATTGACCGATGTGCTTCAGGTAGGCAGGCCGGCTTTGGGAAATGAGAACTCGACCCTGAGTCTCTTCAAAGAGGACGCCGATGGCAAAGGCGCTGTGCGCGTACCTGTTAAAGTTGGTCGCGCCTCCGTCAACGCAATTCAGGTGCTCGAAGGGCTCAAGGAAGGTGACACCGTGATCCTCTCTGATATGTCGCGCGAAGATAGCGTCGACCGCATCCGGCTGGAATAAGAACAGTGACCAGTCACCACTGACCACTGACAACTGATCACCGTCATTGACAACTGGCAACTTACGAAGGGGGACAGTATGGCATCGAACGACAAGCTCATTGAAATTGAGGATCTTACCAAGGTCTTCTACACCGACGAAGTCGAGACGCACGCGCTCTCTGGCATTCACCTCACCATCTCGCGCGGCGAGTACGTTGCCATGTCCGGCCCTTCAGGCTGCGGCAAGTCCACGCTGCTCTCCATCCTCGGCCTCCTCGATACGCCCACCGGCGGCCGCTACCTGCTTAACAACAATCCCGTCGAGAACCTCAGCTTCGGCGACCGTTCCCGCATCCGCAACCAGGAGATCGGCTTTATCTTCCAGAGCTTCAATCTCATCGGCGACCTTACCGTCGAAGAGAATGTCGAACTCCCCCTCACCTATCGTGCCGGCATGCCCTCGGCCGAGCGCAAGACCCGCGTCAAAGACGCTCTCGAGCGGGTCAATATGGCCCATCGCATGCGTCACTATCCCGCCCAGCTTTCAGGTGGTCAGCAGCAGCGTGTGGCCGTAGCCCGTGCGCTGGCCGGTTCGCCCTCCATCCTGCTCGCCGACGAGCCCACCGGCAACCTCGATTCAAAGAACGGCGAGGCCGTCATGCACCTGCTCGCCGATCTCCATCGAGAGGGTTCCACCATCTGCATGGTCACCCACGATCCACGCTTTGCCAAGCACGCCCAGCGCGAAGTGCACCTCTTCGACGGAAAGGTGGTCTCGGAAGACGAGCTCAAAAAGCTCACAGAGGAAGTGGAGGCATAGTCATGCTCCTGCAGGACCTGCGTTATGCATTACGTCAGTTGCGCAAGGCGCCTGGGTTTACGCTCACCGCGGTGCTCACACTCGCCCTGGGGATCGGTGCATGCAGCACCATCGGAACCTGGATTCGGTCCACGCTCTTCGACCCGATCCCTGGTGTCTCGCAAACCGGCAAGATGATCACCATCATGCGCGGCGACCGGAGCGAGCACCCCACTCCGCCGTTTTCCTATCCGGATTACGTCGATATTCGCGACCACGTGCAAAGCCTCTCCGGCCTGCTCGCTTACCACGACGACTTCATGGCTATCACCGGAACCGCCAAGCCGGAGCGCATCTACGGAGCTCTCACCTCGGCCAATTACTTTGAGGTCCTCGGTGTGCGCCCCATCCTCGGTCAAACCTTGCTCTCGTCGCAGCAGAATGAAGCGGCGGGCAAAGCTGAAGCGGTGCTCAGCTACAGTCTCTGGCAGAACCGGTTCGCGGCGGATCCGGCCATCGTCGGCAAAACAATTGAGATCAACCTCCACCCCTACACCGTTGTCGGTGTCGCTCCCAAAGGCTTTCAGGGAGGCAAGTCCGGATTGCGCGCCGACATCTTCATGCCCCTCGGCATGGCTCACCAGGTCTGGGGTTGGGGCTTTAATCCGACTGGGGATCGCGGCGTCTCCTGGCTCCAGGTTCTGGGTGTCATGAATCCGGACGTCGATCGACGCCAGGCTGACGATGAGCTGAACCTGCTTATGCAGCGCATCGTCGATCAGTACCCCACATCGCACCAGGGCGCCAATCAAATCTCCTCTGACCCGCTCTGGCGCTCTCCCTTCGGCGCCAACGTCTACCTCGCCGGAACGCTGCCCATTCTGCTGGCGCTGGCTGCGGTGCTGTTGTTGCTGGCCTGTGCCAACGTCGCCAATCTTCTGCTCGTGCGCTCCGTGACTCGACGCCGCGAATTCGCCATTCGACTCTCCATGGGGGCAAGCCGCTGGCGGCTCATACGCCAACTCCTGATTGAGAGTCTTGTGATTGCCCTCGCCGGCGGCAGTGTCGCGCTCATCGTGACTACGTGGACAGCTAATGGCCTCACCGCGTTCCTGCCTCCCACCACGCTGCCGCTTTCCGTCAACGCAAGCCTGGACGGTAAAGTGCTGCTGGCAACTATTCTCGTTTCCATGTTGACGGCCATCCTCTCCGGCGTCGTTCCCGCGCTGCGCGCTTCCGCGCTCGCCCCCGTCGACGCCCTCAAAGACGAAGCGCTCAGTACCTCTGGCGGGCTCCAGAAATCGCGCCTTGCCTCCGGTCTTGTCATTGCGCAGGTCGCCTTGTCATTGCTCCTGCTCACCTGTGCCGGATTATTTGTTCGCAGCCTTGATAATGCACAGAAGTCCGACCTCGGCTTCAATCCGAACCACGTGCTGGTCGCCTCGTTCGACCTCAGCCCCATGGGCTACTCCCAAGAGACGGGAATTGAGTTTCACCGGCAACTGCTTGCCCGGCTCAATGCGCTCCCCGGAGTGGTGTCCGCCACGTTGGCCGATTTTTCACCGCTCAGCTTCACCATGCACTCCGATGGCGTCCTGCCTGAAGGCTACGTCCCGCACCTCCATGAAACCATCGAGGTCGACCGCGGTGCCGTTGCCCCGAACTACCTGACCACTTTGAAGACCCCCTTGCTCGCAGGCAGGGAATTCACTGATCAGGACAAGGCCAACACACTGCCCGTAGCCATCGTCAACGAGGCCCTGGTTGACCGCTACTGGCCCGGGCAGAATCCGCTCGGCAAGCGCATTCAACTCTATGGCCAGTGGATGTCTGTGGTTGGCGTGGCGGCCAACGGCAAATACCGCCGCATGGTCTACGACCCATCCCCCCTCGTCCTCATTCCCATGGCGCAGAGCTATAGGAGCGAGGCCATTCTGCAGATCCGCACCACGGGCGAACCCCTGGCGCTCACCTCGGCGGTCGAGCGCACCGTTGCGGATCTCAACCCGAATCTGCCCCTCTTTAACGTCTCCACGCTGAAGGAATCCATGCAGATGGGCAACGTCTTTGAGCGCATCGCTGCTGTATTTGCAGGCGCATTCGGTGTGCTTGCCTTGATTCTGGCAGTCGTCGGCATCTACGCGGTTGTTGCCTACACAACCCGGCAGCGCACCCACGAGATCGGCATTCGCATGGCGCTCGGCGCAAGCAAGGCAGCCATCTTCCGCCATGTCTTGAGCCAGGGGTTGCGTCTTACACTTGTCGGGCTCGTGGTCGGCGTCGCTGCTTCGCTCTATCTCACTCGATTCCTGCGCGGTCTTCTGTTTGGCGTTGGCTCCGCCGATTGGTTCACGTTTCTAACCGTGGCAGTCGTGCTTTGCCTGGTCGCGCTGGCCGCTTGTTTCATTCCCGCGCGACGTGCGGCCTCTGTCAATCCCATGCAAGCACTCAGAACCGAATAGCATTCACCATCAGGTACGAGAATCCCGCAAGACTGGATTACAAAGCAGAACGGAGAACAAACGCCATGAATCAACTCCTTCAGGACGTTCGCTACGCGCTTCGCCAGTTGCGCAAGTCGCCGGGATTCTCGGCCACCGCGGTCATCACCCTCGCCCTCGGCATCGGTGCAAACACCGCCATCTTTACGCTCGTCCATGGTATTCTGCTTCGCTCCCTGCCCGTCACTGATCCCGCCACTCTTTATCGCATCGGCGACCACGACGATTGCTGCGTCGATGGAGGATTCCCCGGCGACGCCGGCGACACCGGCGACTTCTCCATCTTCTCTACCGACCTTTATCGGTATCTCAAGAACGCTGCGCCGGAGTTCGAGCAACTGGCCGCGGTTCAAGCCGGCGGCGGCATGTGGGCCGTCCGCCGCGGCAATGCTTTGCCCAAGTCGCTTCACGGCGAATTCGTGTCCGGCAACTACTTCTCCACCCTCGGCCTCGGTGCCTACGTGGGCCGCACGTTCTCCGACAAGGACGATATGCCGGCCGCTCCACCCGCGACGGTCATCAGCTACAAGGCTTGGCAAGGCGAGTATGCGGGCGATCCCGCCATTGTCGGTTCAACCATCTTTATTCAAACTCTGCCCTTCACGGTCATTGGCATCGCGCCCCCAGGATTCTTCGGCGACCGGGTTACGGATTCTCCGCCCGATTTCTGGATGCCCATCCAGACTGAGCCCTATCTTCGCGGAGCCAGCGCCATCATCAATCATCCGGAATCCCATTGGCTCTACCCGATTGGCAGAGTCCGCCCCGGAACCAACATAGTCGCGTTGCAGACCAAGCTTACCGCTTCGCTTCGTCAATGGCTCTATTCCCGCCCGCAGCTCACCGCCAACGGCGGCGCCACCATCATTCCCAAGATGCATGTCGTGCTCTCGCCGGGTGGTGGCGGCATCCAGAACCTGCAGCAGGAGACCGGCAAAGGCTTGACGATGTTGATGATCCTTTCCTCGGTCGTTCTGCTCATTGCCTGTGCCAACATCGCCAACCTCATGTTGGCCCGCGCCACCACGCGCCGCTCCGACGTTGCCGTCCGCATGGCCCTCGGCGCTGGTCGCTCGCGCGTTGTCCGCCAGATTCTTACTGAGAGCGTCATCCTCAGTTGCATCGGCGGACTTGCCGGACTCGCCGTCGCCTACGCCGGATCGCGCACCATTCTCGCCCTCGCCTTTCCCGACGCAACCAACCTGCCTATCGAGGCCAGCCCCTCCCCCCTCATTCTTCTTTTCGCCTTTGCCATCTCGCTTGTCACAGGCATGCTTTTCGGCGCGGGCCCCGCCTGGCTCTCTTCCCATGCGCAGCCGGCTGAAGTGCTTCGCGGCGTCAACCGTTCCACGCGCGACCGCTCGTCCCTCCCCCAGAAATCTCTGGTCGTTTTTCAGGCCGCCTTGTCCCTCGTGCTACTCGCCGGCGCAATTCTCATGACCAGGTCGCTCAACAACCTTGAGCACCAGAAGTTCGGCATCGCCACGTCCAACCGGTACGTGCTCCATTTCGATCCGGCTGGCGCTGGCTACACCATTGACCGCGTGCCCGGCCTCTATCGCCAAATCGAAGATCGCTTTTCCGCGCTCCCCGCTGTAACCAACGTCGGCCTCGCGCTCTACAGCCCGCTTGAAGGCGACAACTGGGGCGAGTGCGTCATCCAGCAGGGTCATCCCGCGCCGCACCCCGGCGACAAATGCGGCGCCACCTGGGATCGCGTCAGCACCCACTTCCTCGACTCGATCGGTGTCTCCATCGTCCGTGGCCGCGGCATCAATGAGCAGGACACTGCCTCATCGCCCCAGGTCGCCATTGTCAATCAGGCATTCGTCAAGCGCTTCTTCCCCAAGCAAGACCCCGTCGGACAACACTTCGGCATCGACTTCGTGCAATACTCCGGCAGTTGGGAAATCGTCGGCGTCTTCAACGACTTCAAGATGAACAACCCCCGCGACGATGTCCGTCCCGTCTATCTGCGCCCGCTCTCACAGCCCTTCAACGGCTACAAGGAAGCGGACATGATTGGCGGCGAAACCCAGTCCATGTTCATCAACGCCATTATCCTCAAATTCAACCAACCGCAGCAGAATGCAGACGCGCTTATCCGCCGCACGCTTGCCGGCGTCGATCCCAACCTCACCGTCATGGATCTCCGCTCACTCGATGCGCAGGTTGCCGGAAACTTCGATCAGGAGCGCCTCACCGCGCGCCTCACCAGTCTCTTCGGCATCCTTGCTCTCATCCTCGCCTCAGTCGGCCTCTATGGCGTCATGTCTTACTTCGTCGCCCGCCGCACAAGTGAGATCGGCATCCGCATGGCTCTTGGGGCTACCCGCTCCAGTGTGGTCTCCATGGTCCTCCGCGGCGCGTTGTGGCAAATTCTTATTGGCCTGGCTCTGGGCATACCCGCCGCACTTTATGCGGGACATCTCATGGAGAGCCTACTCTACGGCGTCGTCAGCTACGATCCGGTGGCCCTGGTTGGCGCACCGCTGGCACTCGTACTCTGCGCCGCGGCGGCGGCCTTCATTCCCGCTCGCCGCGCCGCTTCCATTGAACCCATGCAGGCCTTGCGAACGGAATAGTGCCATGCTCAAGATTTCAAGGAAGGGAGAGAAGATGAACACGCTGCCGCAGGACATCCGCTACGCGCTCCGCCAACTGCGGAAGGCGCCGGGATTCACGCTCACCGTCATCATCACGCTTGCCCTCGGCATCGGCGCCAATACTGCCGTCTTCACCCTCTTTGACCAGGCCCTGCTTCGCATGTTGCCCGTCGAGCGTCCCAAAGAGCTGGTGCGTTTTGAGTGGACCGGCGGCTTCTCCGGTTCGGCCAGCAGTTTCGGGGGCGATACTTCGAACTACTTCTCGTATCCCATGTATAAAGACCTGCGCGATCATAACCAGGTCTTTCAAAGCATGCTTGCTGCGGATAAGGCCAGTGTTGGTGTTTCCTGGCGCAACCAGGCTGAGGACAAAGATGCCGAAGTCGTCTCCGGCAATTACTTTCAGGTGCTCGGACTCAAGCCTGCACTCGGCCGGCTGCTGATGCCGCAGGACGATACTGCCAAGAACGCTAATCCTGTGTTGGTGCTTGGATACGATTATTGGAAGACGCGCTTTGCTGCATCGCGCGACGTAGTCGGCCAGACCGTGCTCATCAACGGTCACCCTTTCACCATCCTCGGCGTCGCGCCTGAGAATTTTAGTTCGGCCATCGGAGGCTACAAGCCCGGCGTGTTCATCCCCATCAGCATGGTGGATATCGCAATGCCGTGGATGAATGCTCGCGACAATCTGACGAACCACCAGTCTATCTGGCTCACACTCGTGGCGCGGCTCAAGCCCGGTGTGTCCGCGTTGCAGGCGGGGGCTAGCCTCGGCCCGCTTTGGCACTCGCTGCGCGCCTATGAACTGACTCTCTACAAGTCGAAGTCCGACCGCTTCAAGAAGCACTTCCTCGATGATTCGCAGCTCAAAGTCCTCGACGATTCAACCGGCTTTTCGCCTGACCGCATGGAGTTGAAAACTCCGCTCGTCATCCTCATGAGCATGGCAGGCTTGCTCATTGCCATGTGCGCCATTAACGTTGCAACCCTCCTGCTGCTGCGCGCTGCCGGCCGCGCTCGGGAAATGTCAATGCGCTACGCTCTCGGCGCAAAACGCAGCCGAATCGTCTCGCAATTGCTTTCAGAAGGCGCTTTGCTTGGAATCGCCGGTGCCGCCGCAGGCCTTGCTCTTGCGCCGCTGGTCGCCATAACACTCGTGCGCATCTTGACCAACGCAGACCCCGGCGAAGAGCCCTACTCGGCAACCATCGATGGACGCGTGCTTCTGTTCACCCTTGCGGTTGGTCTTCTGACCAGCTTGTTCTTCAGCTTTGCGCCGGTCCTTCATTTCCTTCACCCAGATCTTGCCAATGCGCTCCGCCAGAATGCCGGCACCGCATCCAGGGGCTCTCAGCGATTCCGCAAAATGGCCGTGGGCGCGCAGATTGCGCTTACAGTTCTGCTGCTCGGCGGCGCGGGTCTCTTCGTTCGCACCCTAGAAAACCTACGCCACCAACCCGTGGGCTTCGACACTGAGAATCTCGTGACCTTCAACCTTGACCCCACCAGCTCCGGTTACGGCGAAGACCGCACCCCGCAGATTGTCACCAACGCGCTCAATGCAGTGCGCCGCATTCCCGGCGTCACCATCGCCTCCGCCACCGACGATCCCGAGCTTGATGGAAATTCGATGGGCTCAAACTATTCCATCGAGGGATACAAGCCCGCGGATGATGAGAGGATGAACTTTGAGACGCCCAGCATCGTGCCCGACTACTTCGCAACGTTGCGTCAACCTCTCATGGTGGGCAGGGACTTTACCTTGTCTGACGTCAAAGGACAGCCCGGCGTTGCCGTCGTCAACCTTGCCTTTGTCAAACGATTCTTCGGTTCACCCCAAAATGCTCTGGGGCGCCTTATCTCCAGGGGCGACGGCGACGACGTAAAATTCAACGCCACGATCGTCGGAGTAGTTGGCGATGTCAGGCACGTGAACCTGCGCACTCAGATGGGGCCCGCAGTCTATTCCCCTTACCTGCAGGAAAAGCATCCAGGCGGCGTTGAAATCTACGCTCGCACTGTGCAGTCTCCGGAGACAGTCGAAGCAGCCATCCGTCAAACCATGCATCATCTCGATCCAACGCTGGTTGTCGATGGCTTGCGCACCATGCAAGAGGAAGTCGATCGTCGCGCCGCCGACGTCCGTGCCCTAGCCTTTCTCGCCATCGGCTTCTCCGCTCTCGCCATGGTGCTCGCCGCAGTTGGCCTTTATGGCGTGCTTGCCTACTCCACCGAGCAGCGCACCCGCGAGATCGGCGTGCGTCTTGCTCTCGGGTCGCAACGCAGAGGCGTAATTGTCCTCGTCGTACGTGAGATGGCTATCATCGCCGCCATTGCAACGGCCGTCGCCTTACCCTCCGTCGTAGCCCTTGCTCGCCTGTTCAGCAGCCAGCTCTACGACGTCGCCACCTTCGATCCACTTACTCTGACAGTTGCCGTACTCTTGACGGCGATTATGGTCGCAATGGCCGCAGCGATCCCCGCTCGCCGCGCCGCCACCGTTGAACCCATGCAAGCCCTCAGAACCGAGTAGTCTGCGTAGCAAAGAACAGGAGAGTCAATGCGAACGATTTTGCGGAACCTTCAATACGCGCTTCGCCAGTTAAGCAAGTCGCCCGTGTTCGCCCTTACCGCCGTCCTCACGCTTGCCCTGGGCATCGGCGCCAACACCGCCATCTTCACCGTGGTCTACGCCACGCTGCTTGCCCCCATGCCGTATCCGGAACCCGACCAGCTCGTCATGGTCTGGTCGAAGATTCAAACCTTCCACAACAGCATCGCCGCTCAGGACTTTGTTGACTGGAAGCGCGAAAACAAATCCTTTCAGGACCTGAATGCCTGGACCGGCGGCAGCTTCAACCTGGCCACCAAGGATCAGCCGGAATACGTCGAGGGCCAACTCACCACGCCCGGCTTCTACAGGATGATGGGTGTCAATTTTAAGTATGGCCGCGACTTCCTCCCCGAAGAGGGAGTGGCCGGCAAGGACCATGTCGTCATTCTCGTCAACAAGGAGTGGAAGAAGCTCGGATCTGATCCCAACATTGTAGGCAAGCAGATCAAGATCGATGGCTCTCCGTATACCGTCGTCGGCGTCATGGCTCCCGGCCAGCCAGACCGGCTTAACCAGTGGTTGATCATGCCGCTGGTCTTCAAGCCCGAACAGTTGAACCATGATTTCCATTGGCTGCTGGCCATGGGCCGTCTCAAACCCGGCGTCACCATCAAGCAGGCGCAGGCCGATATGGAGCGGGTAACCAGCAACATCGCCCAGGCATTTCCCAAGAGCAACAAGGGATGGGGCGTCTTTGTCGAGCCGCTCAAGAACGACTTCCTGCCCAAGGAACGAATCCAGACGTTGTGGCTTCTCCTTGGAGCTGTCGGCTTTATTCTCCTCATCGCCTGCGTTAATGTAGCCAATCTCTTGCTTGCCAAGGGAACCACGAGGCAAAAGGAAATCGCCATCCGTTCCGCTCTCGGTGCCAGCCGCAGAGACATCTTCGCCCAGTTCCTCACGGAGAACCTTGCCCTCGCACTCGTTGGCGGACTTCTCGGCGTCGGCATTGGAGCCGCTGTTCTGCGCGCATTGGTGGTGTCCATGCCCAAGGACACGCTTCCCTCCGAGGCCGAGCTTACGCTCAACATTCCCATTCTGCTCTTCACCTTCGCCGCTTCCACGCTCGCCGGCCTTTTGTTCGGCTGCCTCCCGGCCTGGTATGCAACCCGCGTCGACCCCAACGATGCGCTCAAGGAAGGCGGGCGATCTGGAACCGGCGCAAGCCGTCATCGCCTCCGCCGCATCCTCGTTGTCGGCGAGTTTGCGCTCGCCCTCGCCCTGCTCACCGGCGCCGGCCTGGCCATTCACAGTTTCTGGAATCTCACTCGCGTCGATCTCGGCGTCAACACCGAACACGTGCAGACCTTTTTCCTGCCCGTTCCTGAAGCACGCCCCAAAGATCCAGCCCTGATTACCGGGTATTACCACCAGATGCTGGACAGCATCAAAGCGGTCCCGGGTGTGCTTGATGCAACCGTCGGCACCGGCACGCCCATGGAAGGCCTCGGCTTCGGCATGCCATTTACCATCGCCGGCCAGCCCGAGTTCTCTGATCCATCGCAGCGCCCGGGTGCGGGTTTCGGCATGGTCTCGCCCGATTACTTCAACACGTTCGGCATCAAGCTCATTCGCGGCCGCACGTTTACTGATGATGACAATGCCTCCAGCATTCATGTGGCCGTGGTCAATGAAGAATTCGTGCGCAAGTACTTCAGCGGCAAAGATCCGCTCCAACAGCGACTCATGGTTGAGGAACTCATTCCCGGCGTAACCAAGCTGGGTGCGCCCATCGCCTGGCAAATCATTGGGGTCATTCATAATGTGCGTGAAGGCAATTTCCGCGAAGACAGCCCTGAGATCTACATTCCCTTCTGGCAGATTCCATGGCCCTCGGCGGCTGTCGGCGTGCGCACCGCCGGAAATCCTGACGCCATGATGCGCAGCATCGCCGCCGCCGTCCATTCCGTCGATCCGCAGATCGCTCTTGCCGATCCTCGCACCATGGATGAAATCAAGAGCCTCAATCTCGCCGGCGATCGCTTCACGATGACCCTCTATGCAGCCTTTGCTACTGTGGCCCTGATCCTTGCGGCCGTAGGTATCTATGGCGTGATGGCCTTCACCGTCGCTCAGCGCGAGCACGAAATCGGCCTGCGCATGGCCCTCGGAGCAAGCCGCGGCAACGTCATCAGCCTCGTTCTCAAAGAGGCCCTTGTTCTTGCTCTTGTCGGCCTTGGCATTGGCCTCCTCGGCTCGTACTTCGTCGGCCGTGAAATGCAAAGTATGCTCTATGGCGTCGGTTCGCTCGACTACGGAGCTATCGCCGTCGTATCTCTTGTGCTGCTCAGCGCATCCTTGATTGCCAGTTGGATTCCCGCTCGCCGCGCCGCCGGCGTCGAGCCCATGAAAGCGCTTCGCGCGGATTAGGAGGAGAACGAAGATGGCATCGATTCTGCAAGACATGCGTTACGGGCTCCGCCAGTTGCGCCGCTCGCCGGGATTCACCATCACCGCGGTTGCTGTGCTCGCGCTTGGCCTGGGCGCCAACATCGCTGTCTTCACCATTCTCAATGGAATCTTCTTGCGCCCGCTGCCTTACGCGCAGCCGGACCGCATCGTCGAGATTAAAGGCGCGGGTTCTGGGCCGTACTACTTGTTGAGCTACGCCAACGTGATCCAGTTTTGTGATGCCGTAGGTCGTGGAATGCGTACCGGAGTAGTGATGAATCGTTCCATGGGCAGCATCGTCGCTCCAGGAGGCCGCTTCCAGGCACAGAAGGTTGAGGTCACCGCTGGCCTGCCTGCAATGCTCGGCGTGCAGCCCATCCTCGGCCGTTCGTTTCGCGGCGATGAGAATGACCCGGGCCGCAATCACGTAGTGTTGATCGGTGAAGAGGTATGGCGTAAGTTCTACGCTTCCGATCCTCAAATCGTAGGTAAGACCCTCGCCATCAAAGGTCAGGCCTTTACTATTCTCGGCGTCATGCCCAGGGGTTTTTCGTTTCCCTTTGGCGATGTCAATCAAATATGGTCGCCCGCCGCGCTCGATCCAGCAAGCCGCTCCGCGATGGGCGGTAAGCAGGTGGCGTGGGTCGATGAAGTCTACGCGCGGTTGCCCGACGGCATTACCGTCGCGCAACTCACGGATCAGCTGACGCGCACGCAGGCCGTCATCGCCAAGGAGGCCACCGACGGCCCCTCCATAGCCCCCAGATTCGGCGTCACAGAGTATCAACAGTCGCTAAACCACCAGGTTCGTAAGCCGCTGATGCTGCTATATGCTGTGGTGTTCGGCATCTGGGCGTTGGCCTGCCTCAACGTCACCAGCCTCATGCTGGCGCGTGCGGTTTCGCGCACTCGCGAACAGGCAGTCCGCGCCGCATTGGGGGCCAGCTGCACTCGTCTCCTGCAACAAACCATCGTTGAGAGCCTTTTGCTCAGCGGCATCGGAAGTGTTTTCGGGTTGCTTCTCGGTCTGTCCGCCATCAAACTGCTCTGGCATCCAATCACCCGCAATTTGCCGCTCACCAATGCGGTTCATCTCGACTGGCGGGTCGTTGTCTTCCTGGCCGCGCTTACCCTCTTCACCGCTGTGATTGTCGGAGTCTTCCCCGCGCTCCGGGCCATGCGCCGGAACGTGCAGAGCAGCCTAAACGGCGTGACAACGACGGCATCGGCCAGCCAGAGTCGCACCCGCGAAGCACTGGTCGTAGCGCAGCTCGCGCTTACGCTCGTGTTTCTCCTGGGCGCCGGACTTTTTCTGCGCACCATTCACGCTCTCCGTCAGGTGCCGCTCGGCTTTACGCAGCAGAACGTGCTCACCGGCGGCATCATCATCAATGCGGGGAGTTCTCATCAGGACGAGGATGCGGTCAATATTCAATCGGATATCATCCGCACCACATATCTTCCTTTAATCGATCGGTTGCGCGCCATCCCCGGCGTGAAGGTGGCCGCGCTCAGTTCGGTCCTTCCGTTGCGCAGCGAGTTTTCTGTCAGAATCTCCGGGAATCTCGATCACAAGGACGCTCCCCGCGAAAAAACTCCAACTGCCGACGGCCGCCTGGCATCGCCTGGCCTTGTTGATGCCTTAGGCATTCCCATGCTGCGTGGCCGTTTCTTCACCGAGGACGACACGGGAGCCTCACCGGTCGTGGTGGTCGTGAACCAGGCCTTCGTCAACCGCTACCTTCCTGGTCAGGACCCCGTCGGCCACATCTTCTCCATGGGCAAAACAGGGAGGTTCGCTGAAATGCACATCGTTGGCGTCATCGGCGACGTCAAACAGCGCAAGGTTACGGATGCCACAAAGCCGGAGCTCTATTTCTCCCTCGCTCAGACCGAGCCTGGAACACCGTTCTACGGCATCGCGACCGCATTCATCCAGGTCGCCATTCGTAGCGCAGTACCCGCCGATTCTCTCCGAGCGCAATTCGACAAAACTCTGCATGAAGTCGCCCCCGACGCCACAACAACTGATGTGAAGACCATCCACGAAGCCGTGGAAGATTCATTCGGAAGCCAGGCGCTGACCGCTTACCTGCTTGAGACCTTAGCCGGACTGGCTCTGCTTATCGCCTCTGTCGGCCTTTACGGCCTGCTCTCTTTCGCCGTGGCGCAGCGCACCCGCGAAATCGGCCTACGCATTGCTCTCGGCGCTCCGCAGGCCAACATTGTCACCCTCGTGTTGCGCCGCGCCCTTATGTTGGTTGCCATCGGATTGACAGCCGGAGGAGTACTCGCGTGGTTTGCCGTGACTCTTGCGGGCACCTACATCTTTGGTGTTCAGCCGCACGACGGCCTTACCTTCACAGCGGTTGTGCTTGTGCTTGCTGTCGCTTCCTTTTTTGCGGCATGGCTGCCCGCCCGACGCGCCGCGGCCGTCGACCCCATTCTAGCTTTGAGATCGGAGTAACAAATCATGATTGAATTGAAAAACATCGAACGCAGCTATAAAACGGGCCATACCGAGACCTGGGTCTTGCGCCGCATCGGCCTCACCATCAAAGAGGGCGAGTTCGTCACCGTGATGGGACCTTCCGGGGCAGGGAAGTCTTCGCTCCTCAACGTGCTTGCCCTCCTCGACGACAGCTGGATTGGCGAATACTGGTTCGACGAGACTCCGGCCCACAAGCTCAATCGGAAGCAGCGCGCTGACCTCGCGCGTCAGCGCATCGGCATGGTATTTCAGAGTTATCACCTGCTCGACGATCTCACAGTCGCAGAGAATATTGACCTCCCGCTTTCATACAAGAATCTTCCTGCCAAGGAACGCCAGGCGATGGTGGCCGACATTCTCGACCGCTTCCAGATCGTCGCCAAAAAAGATTTGTTTCCCTCGCAGCTCTCCGGCGGGCAGCAGCAGCTTGTCGGCATTGCGCGCGCCGTGGTCCATGCTCCTTCGCTCCTCCTTGCCGATGAACCCACAGGCAACCTGCACTCCACCCAGGCACGCGAGATTATGAATCTCTTCTGCGAGCTCAATCGTGCCGGCACAACCATAGTCCAGGTCACTCACTCTGAAGAAAACTCACGCTACAGCAAGCGCATCCTTGAACTGCGCGACGGTTGGCTTACGCGCGACGAATTGATCGAGCCAAAGGCAACGGAGGTCAACGCCAAGTGAACCATTCATTCAGAAATACGGCAAGATCCATCCAGGCCGTTGTAGCCATGCTTCTGTTGCAGGTAAATCCGGCTCTCGCCGTCGAGCCTCCCGCCACCGCCGTCTCCCAGCAGACACCTGCGCCGGCAGCCGCTATCCCGCCGGCACGCGGCACGCAGATTCCTTTTAACGAGATGCTTCGGCCCTCGCGCAACCCCATCAATGCCTATCGCGGCACCGTCGTGGCGCCCCCTAGCCTTGCCAATTCTCCGCGACTCGATGCGCTCGTCAAGGACGGCAAGCTCTATCTGTCCCTGCGCAATGCCATCGACCTCGCTCTCGAAAACAACCTCGACCTCGTCATCGCTCGCTACAACATCCCCATCGCGCAAATGGATATTCTGCGCACCGCGGCTGGCGGTTCCGTCCGCGGCGTCAATACCGGCGTAGTCTCCGGCACTCCTGGGGGAACCGGCGCCGGTGGCTTCGGCGGGGGTGCTGGCGGAGGAGCGGGTGGCACCAGCGGCGGCGCAGGCGGTGCAGGAGCCGGAGCATCGGGTCTGGTCACCTCGACGCTGGGTACGGGTACCTCTGTCTCCAACTACGATCCACTCATCTCTGCCAACGCGTTTGTTGATCACCTCACCCAGCTGCTGCCCAACAAGACCATCTACGGCGTCCCGGTCATTCACGACAACACCATTGAGGGCAATCTTACCTACCAGGAGGCGTTTCCCACTGGCGGCGGTCTCCAGGTTGAATTCAACAACAATCGTCAAACCTTCAACAGCCCCAACCAGAGCATCAATCCGCAGCTCACCTCGTACGTCCAGGTCTACATGCAGCAGCAACTGCTTGCCGGCTTCGGACTGGGACCGAACCTGCGCTTTCTGCGTATCGCCAAAACCAATCAGAAGGTCTCTGACATCGCTTTCCGCGCCCAGGCCATCGCCACGGTAACCCAGATCTGCAATCTCTATTGGGACCTGGTGAGCGCTTACGATGAGGAACAAGTCGATGAGCGCTCGGTGGAGTTTGCCACCCAGACCCTCGATATCAGCCGTAAGCAGCTTGCGTTGCAGGCCATTCCTGAAATGGATGTGCTCAAGGCCGAAGGAGAAGTGGCCAATCGCCAGCAAGACCTCACCGTCTCCCGCACAAACCTCGAATTGCAAGAGCTTTATATGAAGAACGCCATCACTCGCTCGCTCGATGATCCCGTCTTGCAGGAAATGCCGGTCGTCCCGGTCGACCATATCGGCACCCAGGTTCAGTCCAGCTCCGAATCACTGCAGGATATGATGGCGGATGCCCTCAAAAATCGTACCGAGCTGCTTGAGTCAGCCCTCGTTCTGCAAAATAGCGAACTCAGCAGAAAAACTGCCCGCAACGCGCTGTTGCCCACGCTTTCTGTTTATGGCTTCTATGCCGGCACGGGATACGGCGGCACTACCTCTCCCTCCAGCGGCTCAACCGTCCCTGGCGGGTTCGGCGGTGCCGTGGCGAATGCATTGAACTATTCTTCGCCTGAGTATCAGGTTGGTCTTCAATTGAGCGTGCCTTTACGCAACCGCATCGCCAAGGCCGATCAATACCGCACCGAACTCGAATATCGCCAATCCCAGGTGTATATGGAGGAACGGAAAAAGCAGATTCGCATTGAGGTTCGCAATGCAAGCTATGCACTGGAGCAAGGCGCAAGCCGCGTTGAAGCTGCGCAAAAGGCCCGCGACCTCGCTCAAAAAACCTTGGATATCATGCAGAAGGAACAGAAACTCGGCGTAGGCTCCAATCAGCAGACACTTTCAGCCGAGCACGACTTGAGTTTGGCCGACCTGGCGTTGGTTACCGCAGAGACCGCGTATGAAAAATCGCGGATCGAAGTGCGCCGCGCCACCGGTTCCATCCTCGAGGACTACGGCATCTCGATTTCCGATGCAAGATCAGGGGTAGTGGAGGCGGACAATTCCAATTAAGGAAGAGAAAATTCGAGTTTTGGTCGCCGACGATCAGCCCCACATTCTCGAGGCTGTCGAGCTGCTTCTGGCCCCGCAGGGCATCGACGTCAGCTGTGTTCGCTCTCCAAAGTTGCTCCTCGATGCGATCGGCGAGAACGACTACGACGTCGTACTCATCGACCTTAACTACACGCGCGACACCACCTCCGGCCAGGAAGGCCTCGATCTCCTCGCCCGCATCCACGAAATGGATCCGCGCATTCCAGTCATCGTCATGACCGCCTGGGGCAACATTGACTTGGCCGTCGAATCCATCAAGCGCGGCGCACGCGACTTCGTCCAGAAGCCGTGGGAGAATGAGCGCCTGGTCTCGCTCGTTCGCGTTCACGCCGAGTTGCATCATGCTCTGCGTCGCGCCCGTCAGCTCGAACTTGAAAATCGCCTCCTCCGCGCTGAAGGCATGCCCGAGTTTGTCGCTAGCGCTCCCTCCATGCAGCCCGTGCTTGAGTTGATTGGTCAGGTTGGCCCGTCTGATGCCAATGTTCTCATCACCGGCGAGCATGGCACCGGCAAGGAAATAGTTGCCAAGCTGCTCCATGCTGCCTCGCCCCGGGCCGCCCGCTCACTGGTGGCAGTCAACGCTGGTGGATTGCCTGAGGGCACCTTCGAAAGCGAAATCTTCGGCCACGTCAAGGGCGCATTCACTGACGCACGCACTGATCGCATTGGCCGCTTCGAGCTGGCAAACGGTGGCACTCTCTTCCTCGATGAGATTGCCAACGTCCCCCTCCGCCAGCAGGCCAAACTGCTTCGCGTGCTTGAGACCGGAGAACTCGAGCGTGTCGGCTCGTCGCAAACACGCCGCGTCGATGTGCGCATACTCTCCGCCACCAACGCGCGCCTCGACGAAGAAGCAAAAGCCGGCAACTTCCGTGAAGACCTGCTCTTCCGCATCAACACCGTCGAGATTCACCTGCCCGCCCTTCGTGATCGCCGCGAAGACATTCCTCTCCTGGCCATGCACTTTCTCGGCCGCAACCGCACGCGCTATCGCAAGCAGGTGAACGGCTTCTCTCCCGCAGCCATGCAGCAGATGATGCAGTATCCCTGGCCGGGCAACGTGCGCGAGCTTGAGCACACAGTGGAGCGCGCTGTGCTGCTTTGCCGTGGAGATGAAGTCGAACCCGCCAACCTCGCCATCGTCGCCGCACGCCCCTCAACGCCCTCGTTTGAGAATATGAGTATCGATGAAGTCGAGGCGCTGCTGATCAAGAAGGTGCTTCGCCGCTGCGATGGCAATATCTCCCAGGCCGCTGAATCCCTCGGCCTCAGTCGCGCCGCGCTCTATCGGCGCATCGAAAAATATGGGCTCTGACAAGAATGCCCGCAGGCGTCGCCGCTCGGCCATTCGCCGGGCGTGGCTTTATTGTTTGCTTCTCACCTTGCCCACTCTCGTTTCTGCCGCGCTGCTCTTTTACCAGCACCACATCGACGTCGCTCCCGCTCTGCTCCTTGCCGGCTGCCTGCTTCTCTATCTCGTGCTCGTGGCTGCCGGATTGATTGAAGGCATGGTGCGCCCGTTGCAAACGCTGTCCAATGTCGTCTCGTCGCTGCGTGAGGGCGACTACTCCTTCCGCGCGCGTGGCGCCGGATCGAGAGATGCTTTTGGCGAGCTGGCCACTGAAGTCAATGCTCTCGCCGATCTCTTGCAAAAGCAGCGCGTCCGTTCACTTGAAGCTACCGCGCTCCTCGCCCGCATTCTCGAAGTCATGCATGCGCCCCTCTTTGCGTTTGACCGCGAAAGCCTGCTTCAACTGGTCAACAACGCTGGAGTCAAACTCCTCGGGCTCACGTACGCCCGCTGCTTTGGCCGCACTGCGCACGAGTTGGGACTTGAAGAACTACTCGCCGCGCCTGACCAATCCATCCACATCATCAACGTTAACAAGGAGTCGCCTCCCAACGCCACGCGCTGGCTACTCCGCAAGGCGGCCTTTCGTCAGGATGGAGTTCCCCATACGCTCCTCCTCCTCGCGGACGTGAGTCTGCCCCTGCAGGAAGAGGAGCAGATCGCATGGAAGCGTCTGATTCGTGTGCTCGGCCACGAGCTTTCCAACTCGCTCGCGCCCATCAAATCCATCGCCGGTAGCCTGCTGGCGCGGGTTGACAACATGGGAGGCGACGACGGCACGCTCCATGACTTCCGCCGCGGACTCGGCGTCGTCGAAAGCCGCGCCGATTCACTGCACCGCTTCGTGCAGTCCTATCGGCTCCTCGCCCAGTTGCCCCCGCCGCACCTGAAGCCAGTGCAGCTCGGTCCGCTCCTCGAGCGCGTTGTCCTGCTTGAGCAGCGCATCCCCGTAGAATTCGAACCCGGACCACCCGCCCTCTTGCTCGCCGATCCTGATCAGTTGGAGCAGATGTTCATCAACCTGTTGGCCAACGCCGTCGACGCTTCGCTTGCCAACGGCTCCAAGCCTGTACGAGCCAGCTGGCGCGTCGCCGACTCCAGCCTTCTGGTCACCATCGAAGATCGCGGCCTCGGCATCGCCAACACTGAAAACCTCTTTGTCCCCTTCTACACCACCAAGCCCGCAGGCAGCGGCGTGGGCCTCGCGCTTGCGCAGCAGATTGCTCGCGCACACAGCGGCGAAATCCGCCTCATCAATCGCGACGACGGCGAAGGTGCACGCGCCACCATCCGCCTGCCCCTCGCGCAGCCATGAATTGTAAGGGATTCTTTTTCCGGGGGCCTCATCCATCGCGCACTTTGCGATTTGTGGGATCGCATCAAGCCCGCATCTCAGGGTCGTCAATGCCCTAGTCGCACACCAGCGCCCCATCCGGAAAGCTCTGTTCGTCGCTCTCTTCCATTGCCAACCCGGAATCCGTCTCCGCAAGCTTCGCGGCAAAAAACAGCTCTACCTGGTCCAGCACTTCGCTTCCAGTCTTCGCCTGGTAAATCGCCCCGCGCAGCTTCGCCCCGCCCGGCACCCCGTGCGTAAACCATGTGGCAAACTGCTTCATCTTGCCCGACGTCTCGCCCAAGCGGGCATCTCTCGGCAAATCCTTCGTGGCCTCGACCTCTTCCAACAGCATCTGAAAGTAAGCGCGAATCATCCGGTAACGATCTTCCACCGTCGGCCGTTCGTAGCTGCCCGTCGCCGTGTACTGCGCAATCTGCCTGAAGATCCACGGATTCGCCGGCGCCGCTCTTCCGATCATTACCGCATCGCAGCCTGTCTCCGCCACCATGGCCACTGCTGCTTCGGGAGTCGTAATGTCACCGTTCCCAATCACCGGAATCCCAACACCCTGCTTCACCGCGGCAATCCAATCCCACTGCGCCTGGCCGCTGTAGCCCTGTTCCCGCGTTCGTGCGTGCAGTGCCACTGCATTCAGCCCCTCGGCCTCCGCCATCCGTGCCAGTTCCACGCACACAATCTGCTTCTCGTTCCAGCCCATGCGGAACTTCACGGTGAAGGGAATCGAAACCGCCTTCCGAACCGCACGGAAAATCTCGCCAATCTTCGGCAGATCCCGCAGCAGCCCCGAACCTCCGTTGCAGCCCACCACACGCTTGGCCGGGCAGCCCAGGTTCAGGTCCACCGAGTCGAATCCCGTCTGCTCCACGATCTTCGCCGCTTCCGCCAGCGTCTCCGCATTCGATCCGAAAAGCTGCGCTCCGATTGGATGCTCGTCATCGTAGAAGGTCAGGTACCGCCGCCGCTTCGTCTCCCTCATGCGCGCAAGCCCGTCGGCTGAGGTGAACTCCGTCATTAGCAGCCCGCATCCTGACTGCGTGTTCGTGACAGCTTTCTCCACCCCATCCAACAATCCGGGAGCCTCGGGGAGGCTGTTGGCGCTGGAGAATAAGCTGGCATGCCGGATAAACCGCCGAAACACCGTGTCTGTCACCCCGGCCATGGGAGCCAGCACCGTAGCAGGAGCCACCAGCACCGTCCCCAGCCGCACCTCCGCCGGAACCCGCGTCCCCGCCGGCATCTGGTGCTCTCTGGGGTTATCCCAGTCCTTCTTTACGGTAAAACCCTTGCCAGCCATGAATTCCCTTGAGCTTCCAGCTCTTAGCTTCCAGCCGCCAACTCGCCTTCGCCAGGGACGGCCCCTGCGTAAAACCGTATCAGCAAATCCCTGCTTGAACGGCTAGAAGCTAAAAGCTGCACCTCAAACGTACTTGGGCCTCCGCCAAAGCGGAGGCCCAATCGTCCAATCCAGCTGATTCGGCGTCGCTTACTTGACTGCCGAGACCTCGCCAGCCTTGGCATACTTGCGGCGGAACCGCTCGACGCGTCCTGCTGTATCCACAAGGCGCTGCTTGCCCGTGAAGAACGGGTGGCAATTCGAGCAAATTTCCACGTGAATGTCGCCCTTGTGGGTCGACCGGGTCTCAAAGTTGTTCCCGCAGGCGCACTTAACCAGCACCGCGGCGTAATTGGGATGGATCTTTTCCTTGGGCATCTACAAACCTTTCACTGCAATACTTCTATTGTAGGGGCATTCGCACCGTTTAGCAACGAACAGCGACGGCGGCCTTTGATTAGCGCTAGCCAAGCCTCCCACCGCATCCCGCAATCCCAAGCCAAACTCCTCTCGTTCACTCTGCTCTAGTCCCCAGTCCCTTAGTCCCTAGTCCCTAGTCTCTGGTCCCTCGCCCCTTCTTCACTGTGCCAGTGCCTTCTCAATCCCCGCCTCAACCAGCGGTGCCATGATCGCGTACCCGGCTGGCAGAGGATGCACACCATCCTTGCTCAGCGTCGCCGGCAGACCGTTGCGCAAATCCTTCATTGCCGTGTGGTAGTCCACGTATGGATAGCCGTTGTCCGTCGCATATTGCTTGATCCATGCATTTAGCGTCACCACTTTGCTCGCCGGCGACAGTCCCGGCCGCCATGGAAAATCGAAGGCAGGCATCACCGAGCAAAGCACCACGCGAATATGATTCGCAGTCGCCAACTCGGCCATCGAAGTCAAATTGTCTTCAATCTGTTCCAGAGTCTCCGGCCCCGTATTGCCGGCAATGTCATTGATCCCTGCCAGAATCACCACCGCACTCGGATTCAGCGCAATCACATCCTGGCGAAACCGAACCAGCATCTGTGGCGTGGTCTGACCGCTGATTCCGCGATTGATATACGGCTTTCCCGGAAACGATCCATCTGCTCCGTCGAGCTTCCATCCTTGTGTGATCGAGTCGCCCATGAACACAACGCGCTTCTCGCCCGGCGCCGGAGGTCCCAGCGCGGCATCCGCATCCTTGAACCGTGTCAGCCACGGAAAATCCGTCAACACCTGCTCGTCGTGCGCTTTCTGGTATGCGGAAACAGGCGGAGCCGTTGGCTTTGCAGCTTCAGGCGCAACTGGCGCCGCCTGCGTTGGAGCCGGCGCCTTGGTCTCCGGAACGTTCCCAGGCTCTTGTCCTGCCAGCCGGGCCGGCCCCGCCAGTCCAACCAGAGCCGCGCCGATCAACAATGCATTGCGAAGAATAACTCGACTCAAAGGTTTCTCCATTCCCCAACCCTACAGTCTGAAAAGATACTACGGTTCCCATGCCGCTCGCACTCCGAGCCGAAGGCGTCCGCCCGACCGCAGGCGGCTTTTCCACATTGAGGCCCTCAACCTCCACCGCGCCAGCCCCGCGCCATTTGCGCTACGCTTGATGCAGATGACTGTATGCACAATATGTAATGGAATCGGCCTGGTAAGAGTGGTCAGTGATCGCGGCCAATGGGTTTCCCGCGCATGCGAATGCCAGGAGATGGTGCGTGAAGACCGCCGCCTCGCCGCCGCCCATATCCCTGAGCGCTACCGTCACTACACCCTCGACGGCTATGAGACAGCCTTTCGCGGCGCCGACGCCTCACTTGGCCGCGCCCACCTCACCGCCCGCAAGTTTGTCGAGGCCTACCCAGTCGATACCGCCGGCAAGGGACTGCTCTTCACCGGCTCCATCGGCGTCGGCAAAACCCACCTCGCCGTCGGCGTCCTGCGCCGCCTCGTGCAGGAGCGCGGCGTCAAAGGCCTCTTTTGCGACTACCGCGAACTGCTCAAGAACATCCAGAACAGTTACAACCCCCAGGTCCACACCACTGAGCTTGAGCTCCTCAAGCCCGTCTTCGCCGCCGACGTGCTGGTCCTCGACGACCTCGGCGCGCAAAAACCCAATGAATGGGTCTGGGACACGGTTGCTCTCATCCTCAACACCCGCTACAACGACAAGCAGACCACCATCATCACCACCAACTACCCTGACCTCGCCGCTGGGAGCGGAGCCCAGACTGAAGCCGAACGCGCCGCCCGCGAGCAAACCCTCGGCGACCGAATTGGCGACCGCATGCGCTCCCGCCTGGCTGAAATGTGTGTTCGTGTTGAAATGACCGGAGAAGACTTCCGCCAGACCGTAAAACGCGCCCGCTTCGGCTGAGAATTGCCCTCAGGACCTGAAGTGCGCGCCTTTTCTCCAAATAAGATCGGATTTCGATGCCGTCCGGCCGGAATGGGCGCCGGAGCCTGCGATTCTAAAGATAAGAGCTAGAAGCGAGGAGCTTCTTTTCAAAACACCCAAAGGCTGCCCAGCAGCAATAGGATCGCGGCCACCGTCAAGCTCTGGTAGACCATTTCTTCGGCGCTCCGAGGCTGGCGAGTCTGGGTGAACGCCGTGTCAGGCGCAGGCATAGAATTGATGGCGGTCGGAGGTATCGATTGCATCGAAGGCCTGCCTTTCTGTGCCACCCAGCAAGGTTACGGGAATGGCCCTCGGCCGGTTCCCCGTCTTTCTTCCTTGGACCCCGCACCCTGCCAAAAGTTGTCCCACATTCATTGGTGATTAGGACAAAATTGTCAGCCGCAAGCTATATATCGGCCAATGGCGAAAAAGCATCTCATATATAGCAAGAACGGGTGATCCCCAACTATTCCTTTCGATAGGGGTGTAAAATCCGCTCGTGAGCTCTGGTCCCGATCTGAATCTTGCCTCTTCCGCCCAGCCGCCTGAGCGTAACTGGCTCTCCCTGGCCATCGCCGCCGCCGTCGTCCTCATCGGTGCGGCCGTCCTCATTCTGGTTTTGGAACACAGCAAGCCAGCAGCCTCGGTCACGCCCATCTCCGCTGCGTCAGACGCCTACGCGGCCAATCTGCCCATCACCGGCCTGGCCATGAGTGAGGCAGCCAACTTCGCTGGCGGCAAGGTCACCTATCTTGACGGCCACATCGCCAACACCGGCAACCGCACTGTCACTGCCGTCACCGTCCAGGTCCTCTTCCGCACCTTTGCCCATGAAGTTGCGCAAAATGAGACCCAGCCCTTGATGATCATTCGCACCCGCGACCCCTACGTCGACCTCCAACCGGTCTCCACTGCACCCCTCAAGCCCGGAGACACCCAGGATTTCCGCCTGATCTTCGATGCTGTTACTTCTGACTGGGACGGCACCTATCCGGAGGTCCGAATCGTCCATGTAGAAACCAGGTAGCCTTCCGCCTTTCTTCTTTACTCGGTACAAAATACTCGAAGCTGCAAAAATTACATCGCCCGCACGCCAAAGGGCCCTAAACTCGCTGCAACTGCTCTACAGCCTCATCCGCATAACCCATTCAATATGAACAAAATAGACAATCCACACCACTGGCATCCGCCATTGGCACAGGCATTGCTATACCTATGGGCGAGCAGGCAAACCGCTCCTACCGCAGAATCCATTGCGGAGAACAAAAAGGCGAGGGCCAAAATTCATATGAGAATCACTTCTTCAAATCGCAGCCACTTCCATAGCCAGTTAGCCATTTGCTTGCTGGCGTCAGCGGTCGCCATTCCTGCGCTTGGCCAGCAGGACCAGTCTTCGCAGCAGCCCACGAGCACTCCTCCTCAGGCAGCTCAGTCCACCACGACCACGAAGAACGCTCCTCCTGCAAAGGAAGGTTTCTGGGGACGTGTCAATCCCTTCGCTCGCAAGGTGTGGGTCAAGCGCCAGACAGACCCCATCAATGACCGGCTCAGCGAACTCGATGAGGTCAACGCCAAGAATTCCTCAGACATCAAGGATGTCGATTCCCGGGCACAGGCTGGCATTCGTCAGGCGCAGTCCGCTGCCGATGCCGCCAACCAGACCGCTACGGCTGCAGGCCTTCAGGCTCAGCAAGCCGGAACCACGGCCAAGGGTGCTGACATCCACGTCAACCAGCTGAACACAACCGTCAACGGCCTCGACCAGTATCGTCAGGTCAACACGATTGAGGTTGCCTTCCGCGGTGGCGTACCCACATTGTCCGCCGCTGCCAAAAAGCAGCTTGACGATCTGGCGGCCGGCGTCACTGGCCACCAGGGCTACATTCTCGAAATGGAAGCGCACTCCCCCGCAGCTGGCAGCGTTGGCATTCAGAACTCTGAACGCCTTGCGGAAGCAGTCAAGCGCTACCTCGTAACTGAACATCAGATTCCCGTCTTCCGTTTGCACGCTGTTGCCCTCGGCAACGCTCGAGTCGCCACTTCCGCCGATGATAGCGAGAAGACCGAGAAGAGCGACCGGATCAGAACAAGCAGCGTCAGCATTCGGCTGATGGAAAACAGTTTGGCGGCCCAGGATTCAGCACCCCCCCAGGGTGTTGCTTCCTTGACAGGTGCGGAGCGGCAGTAAAGCTGCAGCCCTCCCCCGAGGCTTTTTCCGCGCCGACGGCCACCCCGCCGTTCGGCCGCCAACAAAGCTCTCAACACGAGAGAACCAAGGCAACTTGGCCCCCGTTAATACGGGGGCCTTTTTTTGGGCTCTGGAAACGGCCCATGATGGAATTAGAGTAGCGCGCCCCAAAGTTGTCGAGGCCAGTCTCCGGATCACGCTCCTTGCCGGTGAATTTGTAGTGTTGGTTGGTGAGGTTGTCTGTCACCTGCAGTTCGCCACCAAAGGGGTAAAAGTCCGGCTCGTTCTCTACCGTTCCATTCGCGTTGGCCAGCAGATTCGATGACCCGAGCATATCCTCCAGATAATAGTAGACACTGCCCGTGGCCGCGTCCCGCCGGGCTAAACGCCTTCCATTAACAAAGATATATTCGCTGGTCACGGTGCCGCTGATGTTGCTCTCGGCCAAAGCACCTACGCCCCAATAGAGCGTTGGCGTGGCGTCGCCGCCGGTTTTCTCGACGCGCACCCCGTCCCCGTCATAGGTGTAGTTCGCCCCCGCCGCGCAGGTCATCTGGCCCTCAGCGTTCCAAGCATATGCGTTTGTTCCACAACCGTAGTTGATTCCATCGTTGAGTACGTTGCCAGCGGCGTCATAGCGCAGGTATTCTGCGATCGCCTCTCCGCCGCATCCCAGCAAAGCTACCGCATCCCGTCTGAGGCTGAGTGGGAGTACGCCTGCCGCGCCGGTTCGCTCTCCCGCTCCTCTTGCGGAGATATCATCGACCCCACCCGCGCCGCCTTCGCCCGCGCCGCCGGACCCGTCCAGGTCGGCACTTTCACCCCCAACAGCTTCGGCCTGTACGACATGCACGGCAACGTTCGCGAGTGGACCGCCGACCTCTGGCACGACTCCTACGACCTCACTCCCCAGGACGGCCGCCCCGCTCTCGATGGCCACAGCTCCAGGCGCATTGTCCGCGGTGGCGGATGGCGCGACAGCGCTCCCATGCTCCGCTCTGCCGCCCGCATGCGCGCCACAAGATCCATCCGCGCCGACGTTATAGGATTCCGCGTAGCCCGCTCCGTAGGCTAACCCCCATCACCATCCAAGAGCCCCAAAAATCAAACCGTCACCCGAGTCCAACGCCCGGCAGTCATCCCCGCCGCCCCCTGCAGGCCCATTCCCAGTAATCAATCGCAAATCACCCATGCCTCCGCCCTCGCCGCTCCGCCACCACCCCCGCAGCAAAAAACTGATTGCATAAGCGATGCCCGCCCCTCCATCCCATCCTCAATCCCAACCTGTCTCCGCCAACCCAGCTCCCGGCCCCGCTCTACACCATCAAATCCCGCATCCGCTACGCTGCCGCGCCACAAACCTCTCACCACATTTTCCAAATTGAGAAAATCAAGATCTTTGCTCCAAAAAACACCTCGCCGCCTCTCCCGTTAAAATCAACGCTATATGGAACCCAAAATTCTCAGTCCCGCCGTCGAAACCGCTCCCGACACCATCCTCGACGGCAGCCGCTTCGTCCGTGCCTGTCTCCGCCGTCCCGTCGACCGCACCCCCGTCTGGTTTCTCCGCCAGGCCGGACGCTACATGCAGGAGTACCGCGAAGTCCGCAAGCACCACACCCTCGTCGAAATCTGCAAATCCCCAGAGCTCGCCTCTGAAGTCTCCATCACCGCCGCTGAAAAGCTCGGCGTCGACGCCGCCATCATCTTTGCCGACCTCCTTTTACCCCTCGAACCCATGGGCCTCCCCTTCGAGTTCCAGGCCGGCGAAGGTCCCGTCGTCCACCATCCCGTCCGCACCGCTGAAGACGTCCGCGCCCTCCGCACCGACCGCGCTGCCGACCTCGCCTACGTCGCCCGCGCCATCCAAAAGGTCGCCGCCCACTTCCGCGACCGCCTGGGCATCATCGGCTTCTGCGGCGCACCCTACACCCTCGCCAGCTACATGATCGAGGGCGGCGGCTCCAAAAACTACATACACACCAAGCAGATGATGTATCGCGACACCCTCTCCTGGCGCCTCCTCCTCGACAAGATCGTCAAGGTCCTCGAAGAGTACTGCCGTCTCCAGGTCCAGGCCGGCGCAGACGTCATTCAGATCTTCGACAGTTGGGTGGGCTCCCTCGGCCTCGCCGATTATCGCGAGTACGCTTTCGAAGCCTCCAAGCGCCTAGTAGAGTCCGTGCAGAAGATGGGCGTTCCCGTCATCTACTTTGGTGTCGAGACCGCCGGCCTCCTCACTGAAATGGCCTCAACCGGTGCCGACGTCATTGGTCTTGACTGGCGTCAGCCCCTCGACGAAGGTTGGCGCGCCGTCGGCCACGGCCACGCCGTGCAAGGCAACCTCGACCCCATCACCCTCTTCGCACCCGTTGAAGTCCTCGAACTCCGAGTCAAAGAGATTCTCCGCGCTGCCAACGGCCGTGCCGGCCACATCTTCAACCTTGGCCACGGCATTGTCCCCTCCACCCCGGTCGAAAACGTTCAGGCGGTAGCCCGCATGGTCCGCGAGTTCCGTCTGGAGCCTGCTAATGGCTAAACAAGCCGTCCTGCTCCTTGCCCATGGAACCCCTGAGACCGGCGAGCAAATTCCCGAATACCTGCGCAACGTCGTCAGCGGCCGTCCCCTCCCGCAACACGTTATCGATGAGATTCAGCATCGTTACTCCCTCATCGGCCACAGCCCGCTCACTGAAATCACGCTCGAGCAGGCCCGACTCGTTGAGTTAGAACTTGCCGCCGCAGGTCAACAAGTGCGCGTTTACGTCGGCATGCGCAACTGGCGTCCTTACATCCCCGACGTTGTTCGCCTGATGCGCGAAGACGGCGTGGAAGAAGCCGCCGTCATCTGCATGGCCCCTCAGAACTCGCGTACTAGCGTCGGCCTCTACCGCCGCGCCGTGCAGGCAGAGGCAGGCACTTTGCGTATCGACTTCACTGAAGGCTGGGCGCAGCATCCACTTCTTGCCGACGCGTTCGCTCAGCGGCTCCGCCCTGCCCTCGCCAAACTCTCCGCTGAGGTTCGATCGCCGGTGCCCGTCCTGTTCACTGCGCACAGCGTCCCATCCCGCACCATCCAGGCGCCAACCGCGGACGAAGGCCAGCCGCGTCTTTGGCCTGGCGAGGGCCCCAACTCCACACCAGATCCCTACGCGGAAGAAGCTCGCCACACCGCATCCATGGTCGCGGAGCGCGTCCCCGAAATTCCGTCATGGAAACTCGCTTTCCAGAGCCAGGGCGCAAGCAGCGGACCTTGGATTGGGCCCAGCGTCGAACGCATCCTTGACGCGCTGGCGGCTGAAGGCGTCAAGAGCCTCATCCTCCAGCCGATCGGCTTTCTGTGCGACCACGTCGAGATCCTCTACGACGTCGATATTTTCTTCCGCGACTACGCAGCCAACCACGGTATTCGTCTCGAAAGGCCAGAGTCGTTGAACGCCTCTCCCATCCTTGCCAAGGCGGTCACCCACCTCGCGCTGCAAGGCCTGCTACGCTTGAAGAGCTCAGCGTCCTCCTGATTGTCCTTGGAGCATGGCCCAAAAGTAACGGCCGGCATCGCACCACCCTGCACTCTTTCGGTTACTCTCATACCCAAACATTTACCGCGTGATCTCTTTGCCAATTTCACTTCATTCGATAAAATAGTTGACAGGAAAACTGTAGAAGAACCTGTCATGCAAGTGCGTGGGTCCCAGAGGAACTCTCTTTGGATCAAGCCCCACGGGGTCAGATTGGCTCGCCCAATGTGTCGGCCTCAGGTGAACTCTGCAGTTCAGGCCTCGTATCAGGAGTTCAATTTCTTTGCCGGCGATAAGGAAGACTGACATGCACTGCACAAGATGTGGTTGTGAGATGCGTCGGCTCATGCGGGAAAGCTTCTTGCAGCGAAACGTCTATCCGTTATTTGGTTATTATCCTTGGGAATGTCCGCTTTGCAGAGATCTTGTCCACTACAAAGTTCGTCACCAGCATAGGCAACACTCAACAGAGGCAGAGGCGACCATGTCCGATCAGCGCTTTGCGAACTCTTCATCCGAAACTTCGTCTGGTGTTTCCGCAGTCAAGTAGGTTGAAGCCTTTCAGGCTCGCTGCTTTCACTCGCGCTCGCTTCTCTCAGGCGCGCCCGCCTAAGCCCTGAAAAAATTCTTCGCCAGGAACAGCAGGTTTGCCGGCCGCTCGGCCAGCCGCCGCATGAAGTAGGGATACCACTCCCTCCCAAACGGAACGTAAACCCGCACCTTGTAGCCCTCTCCCACAAGAATGCGCTGCAAGTCGCGGCGCACGCCATACAGCATCTGAAACTCGAATCGGCTCGGGTCAATTCCGCGCTGTTGCGCAAACGACTTTGCCGCTGCAATCATGGCCTCATCGTGCGTTGCCAACCCGTGGAAGGTCGGGCTCTCCAACAGCATCTTGCTCAACCGGATATAGTTCTTGTCCACGTCGGACTTCCGCGCGAACGCCACCTCCGGCGGCTCTTTGTAGGCGCCTTTGCAAAGTCGCACCCGGATCCCATCCACCATAAGCTGTTCCAGATCCGCCTCTGACCTGTAGAGATACGCTTGGATCACAATGCCGATGGCCCCGCGCAGATTGGGCCGCGCATGCAGCCGCCGCACAATGTCCAGCGTGACCTGTGTCAGCGACGAGTCTTCCATGTCGATCCGCACAAAGTTGCTCGTCTGGCTGGCATGCTCCGCCAGGTTCCGTGCAATTGTGTCAGCCAGCTTTGGAGAGAGCTCCAGTCCTATCTGCGTCAGCTTCACGCTGACGTTGGCGTTCAGCTTCTGCGCGGCAATCGCATCCAGCAACTCGTGGTAAATATTGGCGGCCTTGTGAGCCTCCAACTCTGAGGTCACGCTCTCGCCCAGCGAGTCCAGGGTCACGGCCATGCCTTGTTGGTTGACTGCCTCCGCCACGCGAAGCGCGTCGCTGATCTCCATCCCCGCTACAAAGCGGGAACTCATCCGTCGGCCCACGCTTGAGCGTTCACTGAAGCGCCGCAATAAACGATTCCGGGAGAGCGCGATAAAGGCGGAGCGCAAAACAGGCATCGGGCGATCCTGCCGGCCAGAGTCATCTTGCGGGCTCATCCGCCGGACACTCCAGTTTCGCACAGTGGACACGGTCCGACTGGTGGAATTCAGGACGAAGGTACTGCCTGGCGGCCTCTGCTTCTCTTGCGATAATTCCAACCAGAGGTGCCTTCGTGATTCGCTGGGTCTGGCTTGGATTGCTCTTCGCATGTGCGGCGCAAAGCCAACAGGTGTGCCTCTCTCAAACGTTGCCATTGACTTCCGGCGAGACCTTGAGCGGCCGCCGCGTCTTACTCGCCGAGGCGGTGCGCAAGCAGCCAGCCGTCATCATCGCTGGATTTAGCAAGGACGCGGGCCCTGCCTGGGGCGATTGGGCAACGGCAGTTCGCGCCGACACAGTGCTCGCTCGTATATCTGTCTATCAAATGGCAATGCTCGAAGGAGCTTCAGGCCTGCTACGCGGCATCATCAAGAGCTCCATGCGAAAAGACCTCTCCGCCTCCGAGCAGGATCACTTCGTCGTCTTCACCCAGGATGAAAAGCTTTGGTGTAGTTCCTTCGGTGTCACTGCCGACAAAGACCCGTGGGTAGTGCTCATCGATGCGACGGGTCAGGTCAGGTGGCGCGGCCATGGCGCCACAGGCTACCTCGAACCTTTGCTCAAGAAGCGCTGCGCCAATAACTCGCGATTCGCAATAGACTGCGATTTTCAAGTTTGACGAGTTCCACGCGGTACCTTCAGCGCTGCGCCGGCCAGCGATAATGTCCCACCGCGCGATGAGGTTCAAACGCAACAAGCGCGGTCTCTTCAGCGCCATTGCCAATGTTATGAACCACGGTTACTCGTTGCCCTTCGATCAACGAGACTATGCCTATGTGAGGCAGCCGGGCGTCCAGTAACCACGTCAAAATGTCGCCCAATTCAAGTGGCGGCGGAAATGCATCTCCCGCAACAGGGCCCTCCGCAGCCCACAGGCGCGCTCCAACCCGCGTCCAATACGCCTCCAGATTCAGCACTCGGCGATGGTCGATGCTGGCGTCGGGTTGGTGCGATCCCCATGGCTTGCGTGCTGGATATGCATTGAAGTTCTTCAGCATGTCTTCATGCCCCAGCTTTTGCAAGTCGAGGCCCAGCCCGTCCCGCGCGGCCCGGATTACCACATCAGCGCAGACGCCGGTTGGTCGCGGCACGTCTCCGCCCGGGTAAGTCACATGCGACCAGGTCGGATCGTAGCTCGTCGTTACGCCTACCTGGGCCCGAGCCGCCTCGGCCAGCCGTTGGCCGTTTGTTCCTGCCGACATTCCAATTCGCCCGGCGGAAACCCAAACCGCCGCCAGGCCCGCAAGAACGCTTCGTCGTCGCACGGCTCTAACCCTCGCGCGCAAATTGCCTTACTGCACCTGGTACACCGCGCTCCCATGCGCCGGCAGCGTCACCGAGATCTCTTTCGAATCCTTGCCATCGGTGTCGGCCCACAGATCGTGAGCCGTATGCTTCGCCCCGTCCAGCCCCAATTCCTTCCACGTCGCCTTCAGCGTAACCGGCGTTTCGTCAAGGTTGAAAAACGCATAGAATTCCGTATAACCCCTCGCTCCGGGTGCGTCGATCGTTGCCCTCCACACCCTTGCATGTTCGAATCCGCCCGGCAGGCTCGCGGCGTCCAGCGGATGGCTGTAAGTCACATTCTGATTCATGAAAAGGATGGACTGATTCGTCAGCAGCGACCGCGTAAAGTCGTCCAGCTTGGTCAGGTTCGCCCCCAGAATCAGCGGCGAGCGTGCCACCGCCCACAAAGTGTACTCCGTCCGCTGCTCGTCCTTTGTTTCGCGCGATTGGCGCGGCTCGCCCCATCCCGGATGCGGTGTCAACGATCCCCACGGCAGCATATCCGCATCGGGCCAGTTGCCCTGCCTCGCATACGGCGCCCACTTCGCCAGCAAATCGAATGCCTCACGAATGCCGGAAGGGAAGTCCCCGCCCCCCGCCTTATGCGCGAATGTCCAACCATCCCAATGGTCGTCGGAGATGCGCCACATTTGCGCCATTTCCGCCACCTCGGCTCCATGTTCCAACCCCGTTGGCCCGGGCGAGAGGCTCAGCACAATCGGCCTTCCCGTCTTCTTGATCGCCTCGGCAATCTGCCTGATCTCCGTTGGCCGGTACGGCCGGTCGCTGATGCAATCCACCTTGATGTAGTCCAGGCCCCAGCCGGCATACTTCTTCAACATGGAATCGTAGTAAGCCTGTCCTGCCGGCGCGTCGCTCACGCCAAAGTTGCCCTCATCCCATGGGCACGTTGCGCCCATGTCGGCCGCATCCACGGCATGGAAATTCGTCCCCGCAATCGGCAGGTTCTCTTTGACCACCTGTTTTGGAATCCCGCGTATGATATGGATGCCGAACTTCAGCCCCTGCGCATGAACCCAATCCGCCAGCGGCTTGAATCCCGCTCCGCCCGCTGAAGAAGGGAACCGGCTCTCCACAGGAATCAGAATCCCGTTCTTGTCCCACAGGTACTTCCGCTCAATCAGATGTGCGGCAAAGGGATCTTCCATGTACCATCCCTCGTCAATCACCGAGTACTTCCATCCGAAGCCCACCACGCCGGCCAGCACCTTGGTATTGGCTTTGTAGTCAGCTTCATTGATGGTCAGCCCATAGGCATCCCAGCTGTTCCACCCCATCGGCGGCGAAAGCGCAACGCTTTGTGCATGCGTCGAGACTGCAGTCAAAACATGGGCAGCAAGAATAGCGGCGAAGAAAATAATGCGACGAGTCATGCCGACACGTATACCATATTCGCCCCCGTCTCGGCATGGGCGTGGCCCCGATGTCCATCTACGAAGGCGGCCGGATCTCGCTCGATGTCCCGCCGGCCGCAGGAATGTAACCCTTCAGAACGTAATCCATCACCATGCGATCAGCGTTGAAGCGCCAGCCCAGCGTGCGAATCGTCCGCTTCATGCGCTTGATCCACCCTCTGGGCAGCCCATCCCGGTCGCGCTGATAGAACAGCGGAATCAACTCATCGCGCAGCACACGGTACAAGTCTTCACCGTCCCGGCTGTCATGCACGTCAAAGTTCGTATGCGTTCTGCCCCCGCCAATGGCAAAGCCGTTCATGCCGTCGTACGCCTCAGCCCACCAGCCATCCAGCACTGACAGGTTCAGCCCGCCGTTCAACACAACCTTTTGTCCACTCGTGCCCGATGCTTCCAGGGGTCGCCGTGGATTGTTCAGCCACACGTCCACGCCTTGCACTAGGTACCTGCCCACGTTGATGTCGTAGTCCTCCACGAACACAAACTTGTTGGCGAAATCCGCATTCCGCATCATCTCCGCAATCTGCTGCAGCACGCGCTTGCCCGGTTCGTCGTGCGGATGTGCTTTGCCGGCAAACACAAACTGCACCGGCCGCTTCGGATCGTTCACCATCGACGCGAGCCGCTGCATATCGGCCAGTAGCAGGTTGGCGCGCTTGTATGTCGCAAACCTCCGCGCAAACCCAATCGTCAATGCATCCGGTGAAAGCACCTTCAGCAGTTTGCTCAAAGACTCCTGCGGCTCATTCCGGCGATGGGCCTGTTCCCATGCGCGGCGTCGCACAAATTCCAGCAACTGCGCCTTCAGGCTCAGATGTGTCTCCCACAATTCGCCATCGTCCACATTTTCAATCTCTTCCCAGGTCTTGGCGGATCCGCTGTTGCTCTGCCATCCCACACCAAGGTGCCTGTCGTAAAGCCGGCACATCTGCGGCGCCAGCCACGAGGGCACATGCACCCCGTTGGTGATATGCCCAATCGGCACTGCATCTTCCGATCTTCCCGGATACAGACAGTTCCACATCGCTCGCGACACCTCGCCGTGCAGCGATGAAACCGCATTCACGCGCCGCGCCAGCTTCAGCCCCAACACGGTCATGCAGAATTGCTCCCCATGGTTCGATGGATTCTCGCGCCCAAAGCTCATCAGCGCATCGTGCGAAAGCCCCAGCTCCTCGCGCAGCGGTCCCAGGTGCTCCTCAATCAGATCCGGGTGGAACCGGTCGTGCCCGGCAGGCACCGGAGTGTGCGTTGTAAACAGCACCTCCCGCGGTATCTGACTCGCCGCCTTGTTGAAGTCGATTCCTTCTTCCACCATCCGATTGCGAATCGCCTCAAACACAGCAAACCCGCTGTGTCCCTCGTTCAGGTGCAGAACCCCTGGCGAAATGCCCATCGCCTTCAGTGCTCTGAACCCACCCACACCCAGCAGCAACTCCTGCCGAATTCTCGTTCGCGCATCGCCGCCGTACAGCCGCGACGTCGTCTCCAGGTCCTCGGGTGCATTGCCCGCCACATTAGAGTCAAGCAGCAGCAGGTCAATGCGACCCACCTTTACCTGCCAGACCTTCGCGCGTATCGCCGCGCCACGCGTCGCAATCTCCACCACCACCGGTTCGCCGTTTTCCCCAATCGCCGGCTGCATGGGTAGCCGATTCACATCAGTTTGCAGGTACTCCTCGCGCTGCCACCCATTCTCGTCAAGCCGTTGCAAAAAGTATCCTTGTCCATAGAACAACCCGATCCCGATGAGCGGGATGTCCAGGTCGGATGCGCTCTTGATGTGGTCTCCCGACAGCACGCCCAGGCCGCCGGAATAAATGGGCAGCGATTCATGCAGCCCAAACTCCGCCGAAAAATAAGCCACCGGACGTGACCGCAGTACTCCAGCATTCGTCGCGCCCCAGGTGCGGTCTGCATTCAGGTACTCCTGCTGCCGCCGGTACACATAGTTGATGCGACTGTGCAGAACCAGCTCCGTCGCGCGGCGCTCAATTTCACCCAATGGAATTTCGCTCAGCAGTGAAATGGGATTCTGATTCAGCTGCCTCCACCGAGTAGGGTTCAGATCGCGAAATAGGCTGATGCAGTCGTGGTCCCAACTCCACCACACGTTGCGTGCAAGCGCCCAAAGCCGTTCCTGCGCTGGCGCAATAAACCTGTCCAGAGTGCGCGCCTCGCTCACCACCGGAGCCACCTGGCTCGCGGCCTCCACAAACATGCGGACTTCATTTTCTGTGAAGCGGCGCGGCGCTTTGGTTTGAACAATAAGCACGCCCTGCAGAATTCCGCCGTCGATCAAAGGCACGCCCAGAAACGAGTGATACTCCTCTTCTCCCGATTCCTTGAAGTACTTGAATCGTGGATGATGCTTCGCGTCCACTACGGCCACAGGTAGAACCTGTTCCGCCACCAATCCGGCCAGGCCCTCGCTCAGAGGCATGCGCAGCTTGCCAATCGAACGAGGATGCAGCCCAAGTGTCGCGGCCAGCACCAGGTTCGATCGATCCGGCTCCAGCAGATACGCTGAGCAGACATCGGTCTTGAACCGCGTGGCGATCAGCGCCACCACATTCATCAGGGTATCGGCAGCCTTGCCGCCTTCCTGGGTAAGGTTCGTAATCTCCTCAAGTGTCAAAACAAGACTGGCGTGAGTTGCTTCGTAGGTCTCGGTCATTGGGATTCGCCTTTCGAGGTTTGGTCAGGAATGACGTATCGACACGTGTGCCACGCCTCAACAATGAAAGCAAAGGCGCTTGCGGCAAAGATAGCAAGAACTGGTTTCGCTCTAAAACGGGCTGTTGGGTTTATGGGGAAATCCCATATTTCGCTGCTGGATAATTGTGACAATATCATCAATCCGCCCGCTCCTGCGAATCGTTTTTCCATGGTGCGCGACAACTTCCCTGGTCCTGGTCGCAGCCACTCACCGGGGCAGCCCTCCATGTAGCTACCCAACTGGGTTCCCTGACCCTCAGGCAACCCTCCGGGGCGGTATCATGAGAAGTCGCAATTCTGCACGCGAAACACCCAATGCGATGTCCCGTCTCGCAGCTGGCGCCAAGGAAAAATGAAAGAGTCTGGAACCGGAAAAGTCGAGATCTTTGACACCAGCCTTCGAGACGGGATGCAACAGCCCAACCTCGAAATCTCCGTCCCCAATGCAGTTGGCCTCCTTCAGCGGATGGCCGCCTTTGGCGTTAAATACGCTGAGATTGGATTTGCCGGCGCAAACCAATTCATCGCAGACCTGACAGGCGCCCTGCATTCTGCCGATACCGGCGCCATGAAGCTGGCCCTGTTTGGCCGCACCCGTGGGCGTGATTCCAGCGTTCAACAGTGGCCGGATGTCCAATTCATCGTTGCCCAGAAGCAGCGCATCCCGGTCGCTGTCGTCGTCGTCAAATCGCGACTGCTTGACGTCATGAAGTCTCTTGAAACCACTCCGGAAGAAAACCTGCTCATGGCCTATGAAACCGTTCAGTGCCTGCAGGACAATGGTCTTGAAGTCATCGTGGACTTTGAGCACGCCATGGACGCCTGCTGTGGCCGCGTTGAGAACGGTGACACCAGCGACGCCGAGTTCAGCAAGCGCAACCTCGATTACCTTCTGAAAATGACCGAGCAATGCGTCCGTCAGAAAGTAAGCCGGTTGGTGGTATGCGACACCACCGGCGGCGCCAGTCCTGAAGAAGTAAGTCAGGCCATCAGCAATCTCGTCCGGACTTACCCCGATGCCAGCTTCGGGTTTCACGGCCATACCGATCGGGGTCTTGGCGTTGCCAATGCTCGAGCCGCCATCCTCTCCGGAGCCGCTCAAATCCAAGGCACCCTTCTTGGAACAGGCGAACGCTGTGGCAACGTGAACCTCACCACCGTCATCGCCAGTATGCAGCTTCGCGGGGAAGCAGAATTCGTCTCTCCCCAGGCGCTCACCGGGCTTACCAGCCTCGCACAATCGGCGTATGCAGCCTTTTCGCTTGAGCCCCCGCACGGTTCTCCCATTGTCGGTCCCGGTGCTTTTGGAACCTGGGCCGGAATGCATGGGAGCAGCGAGCGCAAGAATCCCGGCGCCTATCTCTGGTGCGATCCCACCCGGGTCGGCGCAAGCCCCGTCATCGGCGTAAACGGGCAATCGGGCAAGGCCAACATCCTCCTGCTCTCTGAATCCTTAGGCGTTGCTCTCGATTCCGCACAGGCCCAGGTTCTCCTCGATGAAAACCAGGCCATGATTGAAGGCGGCGGCTTCACCTCAAGTGAAGTCTCCTTCAAACTCGCCTGCATGAAAGTCCTCAAAACACTCCGTGACCGCTTCAGTGTAAAAAGCTGGAGAGTTCTCGACGAGTCCGACGAAACTGGAAACCGCTACGTGCAGGCCTCCATGCTGCTCTCCATCGGGGACTCCGCTGTTGCCACCACGCGCGCCGAGGGCTCAGGCCCCGTCGATGCGCTCACCAAGGCCATGCGCCGCGAGTTGGAGCGCTGGTACCCCGCGCTCGCTCAAATGCGCTTGGGCACCTTCAGCGTCACCGCTCTTGACGTATCTGCCCACGACACCGCTGCCCACGTCCGTGTCACCGTGAGTTTCAATGCCGACGGTCACGAATCATGGAAGACCGCCGGGGTCAGCAGCGATTTGAATCAGGCAGCGCTCATGGCCATCGTCGACGGCTTCCACTACTGGCTGCTGAAAAATCCTGAATAAGGAACCACGGGACAGGAAAAAACTCTCGCCCGTTTTCAATGGGCTCACTGCAGCTTCAGACCTCGCGGCCTCAGCAGGTCAGCAGGATTAGAGTTCCCCAGCCCCGACGCTCCTGTAATCCCAGCCGCCCGATGCGGCATGCAGTGAAGTTTGCCCTGCATGGGCGCAGCATACGAGCGCGTAACGTGCATCCGGTCCATCACGACGTAGCGCGTGCGCAGCCCGCCAACAGTCGGCGGCAGTTGAGCAGGAAGCCGCTTCCGGTCCACGTAAATCACCAACGCAGCTTCTTTCGGATTATCCAGGCTTTGACCCACACCCACGCCAAAAAATGCCGGACTCTGCTCCATCAGCTCGTGCGCTACCTGCTGCTTGATACCGATTGCAGGACTTAGAACCGCAGCCGTCAATGCCGGAACGCCCGCCGCTGAATCAAAAGCCGTCTTTGGCGGTGAGCCGAATGCAACCGCGTGTGAGTTCGTCGGAACCACAAGCGTGCGCACGCCATCCAGGGTAGCCGGCGCGTTCGCGTTCATCGTCTCATCCACGTAGATCACCACAGCGCCCTCGCCCGGATGGTCGCTGCTCTTGCCTGGGGCCACGCCCAGAATTCCCGCTGAAGGATTCACCAGCATGCGTGCCGGACCAAGTGCCTGCTGCGCCCGCGCTATCTCCGCGTCCGGAAGCGTTCTCACCTGCGCCGCTTGCACAGTGTTGTCGGCGTAATTCAGGCAACTGGCTGGATGGTCTGCGCCCCCGACGAACGTGTACTGCTTCCCTCCGCCCACTTGCGCGCTCAATTCGTTCAGCACGTCGGTTGCGGGATTCGCAACCGCCTGGCTCACTCCGGACACATCGGTTCCGCCCGTAAAGTAAAGGCCCACCGGCTCTGCATTGGCCGTGTCCACCACCAGCGACCCGGAGTCGCCGGAATCAGTAAATTGGTTGCCGCTGATGGCCAACTGATTTGTGTAAGTCTTGGTCAGGTATGGCTTGGTTTCTGCGCAATCCAGGTAGTAATCGACAGTGACATCCAGGTTAAGTGCCGAGATGCTGCCGCACGTCAACCCAGTCGTCCTTCCGCTCTTGGCCACGACCAGGTTCAGCGATCCAGCTTCGCCTTTCCCGCCGGTCGAGGAGATACCCGGAGGCGCGGCAGCCAGCGTGCCGTCCGCCTGCCTGCTGCCAAGTTCCAGAATGCTGCCGCTCGCATTCACCGCACCGGAATTCACTTGCGCGATGGCCGCATCGGCATTGGTCGCACTTGAGCTCAGGGCAAGCCAGCCAGTCAGCGAAGCCACGGGCGTTGTCCCCGCCCCGTCCCCATTCGGTGTGCAGTTGTTGTCAATCAGTCCCGGCTGCACGATCGTGTCACCGACGCTTGCATGATCGCTCCGCGCCAGCACATGGTTGTTGCTCAGCATGTACTGGTTTTTGCTGTTGTCCTGGATCAGCGATCCCAGCGTCCCACCGCAGCAATCCACAATCTGGTTTCCCTGCAGGTCGTAGTCGTTGTTGTTGCCGCCCGATGTCCCCAGTGCTACGGGCGTGCTCTCTTCTGCTTGGTGGCTCGCAGGGCTGCTCGATATCCCCGCGGAGTTCAACAGCACAATGGCTGCAGTCTTTGATGCGGAGGTTCCAACCGTGGCCACCACGTAAGTTGGGCTGGTTCCCAAAACCTGCGCCGGTGCCGTGTAGGCCACAGTACAGGAGGTGAACGTCGCTGCGCTCCGCTGGCAATTCGTCGCGCCCAGTGATCCCAGCCCACCGGTTGAACCGGTCGGAGTGCTTGAAAGCGCGTAGTTGATGCCGGTATAGCCACCCGCTTCAGCCATGTAGCCGGTAAGGTTTAATTGCCCGTTGGCGCCCAAAGCAGCATTCTCCGGCGTCAGCGGTTGGAGGAACCCCGGCGTCACACTCAGGATCGCGGTTGCCGTAGTGGTCGAACTCAGCGTCGCAGTTACCACCACTGACACCCTGTCGGTCGTTAGGTACGGCGGGGGGGTGTACTGCCCACTCGACGAGATACTGCCCGGCCCGCTGTTCGCGTCACCGCCAGACACTGACCATGTCACCGCCGCCGGGCCTCCGCCGGTCAAGGTCGCCGTAAACTGCTCCACTGATTTGCTCTGTGCGTTGGTGACGTTGCATCCGGTGCAGTTCGTGTCAATAGAATTTGTGCTCGGCGAGATGGAGAAGGCCGCATTGCTGGGATCGGCAGCCACTTGTCCGGCGCTGCAACCGGCTGCAGCCGCCAACATCGGCGTTAGAAGCAACGCAACAGCCCTCGCCGGCCAGTTTCGCGCAAGCAACAATAGCCCGCGCGATTCCTGGTGACTCGCGTGGGGAATTGAGCCGTTTCGAGTGACTTGAGCTATATCCAGCAATGTCTCCGGTGCTTTCCTTGGCTCTTGTAGGTTAGACCCTTGAAGCGCGTCAAAGTTGCACTTCGGTAACCCGATGTGGCGGCGTGAGCCACATCCCTTACCCTTCTGTTTCATGCAATTGGAGGGAAACCGCATGTCGAATTTAGCGCTCTTTTCATCAACTGCCTCTACCCTAGGAGAGCACCCGTCCCAAAAACCCTCGCAACCCCCACCGCCCCAGCGCCACGGTGAAAAATACCAGCGCAAGCAGGATGGCCCACCACGGCATGTGGGCAATCCCCGGCGTCACCGATGCTCGCAGGCCCTCACTCATATATACGATGGGATTGAACAAGACAGCCACTTGCAGCCAGCGGATTTTGTCCAGGTAAGCCCAAGGGTAGTAAACGCATCCCAAAAACGTAATCGGCACCACCAGGATCGAGAAAACCAGCCCGATCTGCCGCGGGTTCACCGTCGACCCGATCACCAGCCCCAACGCCCCGGTCAGCAGGCTGGACATCACCAATACCAACGCCAGCAGAAACCAGTTCGCCACATGGGCCCGCACCGGGATCGCCGGAACGTAGTACGCCATCGGAATCACAAGCAGGGCAGCGATGATGCTCTGCATCGCGCTGAAGCAGACCTTCTCCAGCGCCACAGCCCATAAAGGCAACGGACACATCACCCGGTCATCGATCTCCCTCGTAATGCCGAACTCCTGTGACAACGGCAAGGCCACCGCGGCAATACCACTGAACATGATCGCCACCGCCATCAGGCCCGGCAACAGGATGGTTCCAAAATCCATTCCCGCCCCAGCCGCCATGGGGTTTGCCCCGCCCATGCGCGGAAGAATGAAGGTAAATACAAACAGGAACAGCAGCGGTTGCATTCCCACCCGCGCAAGAAACACATGGAACTCACGAAACAATACGCGCAGATCGCGTAGAAACAGCCCAAGGAAAGCCTTGAAGAATATCCCCGAGCTCCCGATCCCTGACCCCAGATCCCTGACCCCTGATCCCTTGTCTCTATTCACGCAAATCCCTCCCCGTCAGCTGGATGAACACTGTTTCCAGGCTGGGCTCGGTAATCGATAAATCACGAAGGCCGAAGCGGGAAGCCGCTTGCACCAGATCCGGAAGCAGCCCGTCAGAACTGGCGGCGATCACGCGCAATCCGTCAGCGGTCACTTCGGCGTCGGTCACATCTGGTCGCGCTTTCAGCGTGGCCGCGACCGGCTCAAGCCCCTCATGCGACTTCAACTTCAGGTCGAAGATGGTCTGCGCGCCATATGTGGCTTTCAACTTTTCCGGCGAGCCCAGCGCCAGCACGCGCCCATGGTCGATGATCGCCACGCGGTCCGAAAGCGAGTCGGCCTCTTCCATGTAATGTGTGGTCAGCAGAACCGTGATCCCTTCCTTGCGCAGGTCGGCTACGGCTGTCCACATCGCCATGCGGCTCTGCGGGTCCAGCCCCGCTGAGGGCTCATCGAGAAACAGCACCCTCGGCCTGTGCGCAATCGCGCGAGCAATCTGCACCCGCTGGGCCAGCCCACCAGAAAGTTCTGCCGGGTACGCATTCTTCCTCTCTGTCAGCAGGAACTGGGCCAGCAACTCCAGCGATCGCGATTTAGCTTCGGAGTGAGAAAACCCGAAATAGCGGCAATGGAAATATAGGTTCTCGTAGACGCTCAGCGATCGGTCGAGTGTATTGAACTGGGGAACCACGCCGATGTGTCTGCGCGCGTGCGCCGGATGCTTCACAACATCGATCCCGGCAATGCGGACCGTGCCGCTCGTGGGCAGCGTGCGCGTCGTGGAAATGCTGATTGTGGTGGTCTTGCCTGCGCCATTGGGCCCGAGCAGTCCGAAGATTTCGCCTTGCTCTAAGTCGAGGTCAATGCCATCGACGGCCACAACACGGAGCTTGGACTCATAGATCTTCGTCAGCGCTTCAATTTCAACAATCAAAAGGTACACCCGGTTCGGGGAAGGAAATTGCGTTCCTCCTCAAGATTACATCAGGGGTGTGCGTGCGGCCGCTCCGCCCCGCCGATGCCTTGAGATCTCCGCCATGGCCTCCGCTCTCCGCGAACCGGGCCATCCGTTCTGCTAATTATTCCTCAGCGCCACCATCGGGTTGATGCGCGAAGCCCTTCGTGCCGGAAGGTATCCTGCAACCAGAGCCACCGTCCCCAGCAACAGGATCATCCCCGCAAACGTAATTGGATCCGTGGGAGTTGTGCCGAAAAGCAGCGCCGCAATTCCCTTTGATAGCAGGAGGGAAGCAATCGTTCCCACCGCAACTCCAACCAGCGCCAGCCGCAATGTCTTGGCGATCACGCTTATCTGTACATTCGCCATGGATGCCCCCAGCGCCATGCAGATACCAATCTCTTGCGTCCGCTGCGTAACGGAATACGAGATCACACCGTAAATGCCCAGCGCTGCCAGCAGCAGGCCAAGCCCGGCAAATGAAGCCACCAGCAGCATGAAGAATCGCCGCGGTGAATTGGCATGATCCACCAGCGTCTGAATGGGCCTGAACTCAGCGATAGGCTGTTTTGGGTTGATATCGCGCAAGGTGCGCAGCACGTTGTTGGCGAGTTCGGCAGGCGGCAGCGTGGTGCGAAGCACAAGTTCCGCGCTGGTAGGGCTTGCTTGTGTCATCGGGTAGTAAATCTGCCAGCCAGTCTCACCCTCAACGCTCTCCTCATGTACATCGGCGGCCACGCCTACGATGCGCATTTGCTGTCCGGGGCCGGTGTTACCGGTGGCGAGGATCTGGCCCACAGGATCGTTGTTGGGCCAATGCGCGTAGCTGGCGACAAAGCGAGCGTAGGCCTGGCTGATCACCACCACGGGCTCGCCGTGAGGTCCATCGCTCCAGGTAAAGTCGCGTCCCCTCATACCGGTGCCCATCGCACGCAAATATCCCGGCGTCACCACATATACCAGCGGACCTGCAGGCATCTTGTCTGGTCGTGGCACGCCTTCCGGCCAGGGCGTTCCCCAGGCGCGATTCTGGCCCAGCGGAAGGTAGTCCGTCATGCCTGCCGCCTCCACACCGGGAATCGAGCTTACACGGGAGAGAATCTGCTGGAAGATTGCTGTGCGTTTTTCAATGCTGGCATCTTGTGTGGGCGCGTCGTCGTTGTACTCCACTTTTACGGCCGCGGCGCGCTCGGGCTGGAAGCCCAGGTCAACATCGAGAACTTGCATGAAGCTGCGCAACAGCAGTCCCGCCCCCACAAGCAGCACACAGGCGAGTGCAACCTCTGAGACAACCAGCGCAGACCGAATGCGGTCGTGCTTGCGGCTTTGTCCTGAGCCCTGGCCAGTGTCCTTCAGCGACTCGTGGAGGTTGCCACCCGCCATGCGGAGCCCGGGGACAAGGCCAAACAGAGTCGCAGCAGTTACGGCAATCAGAACCGTCCACGCCAATGCGTCGCCGTCGATGCGCAGCGTACTCAGCAGGGGTAATGCAACCGCGCCCTGGTGCGCAAACCAGGCGACCAGAGTCCAGGCAATGCCAAGGCCAAGGACCGCGCCCGTGCAGGAAAGCACAAGGCTCTCCGTGAGCAGCTGACGCACAATGCGGAGGCGGCTGGCGCCCAGCGCCCCACGCATCGCAAACTCTTTTGACCGGGAAGCAGCGCGCGCCAGCAGCAAGTTTGAAAGGTTCACACACGCGATCAGCAGAATCATGCCGACGGCCAGCCACAGCACCACGAGCGCGCGGTGCAGGCGTCCGCTCACATAGTCCTTGAGCGGCACCGGAACAACGCGGCCCTTACCCTTCTGTTCCGCATAGGAGCCGCATGACTTCGGGTACTTGTTATTCCAGCACATATGCGGTGCCGCCGCACTGGCATCAGCCTGTGCCTGGGCTATGGAGACGCCAGGCTTCATGCGTCCAATCATGGTGAAGATGTTTCCCCAGTCGCGAGGCGGACCATACAGGTTCAGCGGCGTAATCGCATCTACCTTCGTGCCCGGCGAAAACACCGCGCCGAAATCGAAACTCTTGGGCAGAACGCCGATCACAGTGGTTTGCCGGCCATTCATGTCAAATGTCTTGCCCACGATTGCAGGGTCGGCATTGAACTGCCGTCTCCACCACGGATCGGTGAGCACCACCACGGGCGGAGCTCGATCCCGCTCGTCTTCTGGCCTGAATAAGCGGCCCATGGCCGGCTGCACGCCCAGCACCTCAAAAAAGTTTGCAATCACATCGATGCCGGTAGCGGGTATCGGCGCGCCACCAAGACTCAGGCTCAGATTGCCGGGGCTTGAGAAAGCAAAATATCCAGTCACGTCCTGATACGAGCGCGAATACATGCGGAATTCATCGTAGGCATCGGTCGAATAGGTTGCGCATGAGAGGCCGCACTCGGTCGGAGGCGGCGCGATCCACGTAAGCTGTTGCGCCTCAGGGAACGGCAGCGGCCGCAGCAGCAGCGTGTTCACTACGCTAAAAACCGCGATGTTGGCGCCGATGCCGAGGCGAGAATCAGCACGGCGACAATCGTGAAACCGCGGTCACGGCTCAGCGTGCGGATGGTGTACTTCAGGTTCTGCAGCAGAATGTCGAGTTTCATCAGACCTCTGGCCTCGCGTTGTTTTTCTTTCGCCGGTTCCAAGCCGCCAAATCGAATCAGTGCCTGGCGGCGCGCTTCTACGGGTGTCATCCCTCGTTCAAGGTTCTCTTCGATAGCCATCTGGATATGAGCGGCAATTTCTGCTTCCAGGTCGGCATCGAGCACGGGCTTGCGAAAGAAGGAACGTACGCTGTTCAGGCCGCCCCGCATCCTTCCCATCACATGCCCCCCTCGGCGTCCATCGCCAGCACCCGGCCCATCACCATCGACAGCCTTTGCCAGTAAACCGCGTCCTTCGCCAACTGCTTGCGGCCGCTCTTCGTGATGGAGTAGAACTTCGCCTTGCGATTGTTGTCGGAGGTGCCCCATTCGGCGTCGATAAGTCCCTGCTGTTGCAGGCGAACCAGTGAAGCATAGATAGTGGCTTGGTTCAGCAGTATCTCGTCGCCGCTGACCTGTTCAATGCGGCGGGCAATCCCGTAACCATGGAGCGCGCCAAGCACAGACAGCGTTTGCAGCACCATCAAGTCCAGCGTGCCCTGCAAAAGATCAAGCTTGGGATCCGACTTCAATTCGCCCATTCAGCGACTCCTGTGTTAATGCCACACAAGTATTGCACACCATCTGTGGGAATACCACAGGAAAAACTCGGACACCCGGATCGTCTATTTCTTGAAGGGTTTGGCTGTGTAGAGCAAGCTCCGCCCCAGCCGTCGAATCCCTTTTTCGGCGGCTCGTGTGCGAAGAGCAACTGTCTCGAGAGTTAGATCTGGATCTTCACCGGCCACGTCTTCCAGATGTCAGCGCAGTAATCCCGAATCGAGCGGTCAGACGAAAACTTGCCGATGCGTGCCACGTTCAGAATCGACATACGCGTCCAATCATCGGGATTCCTGTACGCCTGGCTAACTCGTTCCTGGCACTCGATATACGACTGGTAGTCGGCCAGCAGCATGTAATCGTCGCCGTGCAGCAGCGAGCTTACCAACGGCTCGAACAGCGCCTTGTCGCCGTGAGAGAATTCGCCGTCTGAAAGCGCGTCCAGCACTTGCCGCAGGTTGCCGTTCGAGTCGTAAATTGCCCGGGGATTGTACCCCTCCCGCTTCTGCCACTCCACCTCCGGAGCCGTCAGTCCAAACAGGAAGAAGTTCTCCGCGCCTACTTCCTGCCGTATCTCAATGTTCGCTCCATCCAGCGTGCCAATCGTCAGCGCGCCGTTCATTGCGAACTTCATGTTGCCGGTTCCTGAAGCTTCCTTGCCCGCCAGCGATATCTGCTCAGATAGATCCGCAGCCGGATACACTCGCTGCCCAAGCTTCACGTTGTAATCCGGAAGAAACACAACCTTGAGCCTGCCCCGCACCCGCGAATCGGCGTTGATCATTTCGCCGACAGAATGAATCAGCTTGATGATCAGCTTGGCCATGCGGTAGCCCGGCGCAGCCTTGCCGCCGAAGAGAAAAGTCCGTGGCACCACGTCCTCATCTGGGTCGCGCTGGATGCGCTTGTACAACGTGAGGATGTGAAGAATCTGCAGGTGCTGGCGCTTGTACTCGTGCAGCCGCTTCACCAGCACGTCGAACATCGATCCGGGATCGACGGCAATGCCCAGCCGTTCATGAATATAATCTGCAAGCGCAACCTTGTTTTGCAGCTTGATGGCCTTCCATTCCTCGCGCAGTTCGCCATCGGCGGCAAGAGGCTCCAACCGGCGCAGCTTTTCAAGATCGCGAATCCACCCGGCGCCAAGCCTCGCGGTGAGTAACTGGGCGAGCCCTGGATTGGCCAGAACCATCCAGCGCCTCGGCGTCATGCCGTTGGTCTTGTTTGAAAACTTTTCCGGCGTCAGCTCGTAGAAATCGCGCAGCACATGCGTCTTTAAAAGTTCAGTATGCAGAGCGGCCACGCCGTTGATGGCATGGCTGCCCAGCGCGGCCAGGTGTGCCATGCGCACATGTTTTTCGCCGCTTTCGTCAATCAGCGATAATCGCTGCGCGCGCTGTCCGTCTCCCGGGAATTTCTGCCGCACGTCGTCGAGATGGCGGCGATTGATCTCATCCACAATCTCCATGTGCCGTGGCAGCAGGGAATCGAACAGTGCGCGCGGCCACTGCTCAAGGGCCTCTGGCATCAACGTATGGTTGGTGTAAGCCAGCGTTTGCTGGGTCACGCTCCATGCCGCCTCCCACTCCACCGAGTGCTCGTCCACCAGCAACCGCATCAGCTCGGCCACTGCAATGGCAGGATGCGTATCGTTCATCTGGATGGCAAAGTTGCGATGCAGTTCAGCCAACGGCCGGTTCTCTTTGCTTTGAATCTGCAGAATGTGCTGCAGCGAGCAGGAAACGAAGAAGAACTGCTGGGCCAGCCGCAGCTGCTTGCCTTGAAAGCCTTCGTCGTTCGGATAAAGAATCTTGGAAATATTCTCAGAGGAAACCTTGTCTGCCACCGCTCCGAAAAAGTCACCCGTGTTGAAGGTTCCAAAGTCGAACGACTCCACGGCCTGAGCAGACCACAGGCGCATTGTGTTTGCCGTGTTTGTCCGATACCCAAGGATAGGCGTGTCGTGTGGTACTCCGCGCACCACTCGCTGCGGAATCCACAGCACCCGGATGCGCCCGTTGGCATCGGCATGCCGTTCCGTTCTGCCGCCCATCTTCACTTCGAATGCATCTTCGGGCCGCTCAAGCGCCCACGGATTGCCAAGGCGCAGCCATTTGTCTGTCGTCTCCACCTGCCAGCCGTCGCGAATCTGCTGGTCGAAGATTCCATACTCGTAGCGAATACCATACCCGATCGCGGGCACATCGAGCGTGGCTAGCGAATCCATAAAGCACGAAGCCAGCCGACCAAGTCCGCCGTTGCCCAGGCCCGGCTCCTCCTCCTGCTCAATTAGCACGTTCAGATCAAGCCCCCAGCGAACGCATCGCCTGCTCAGTCTCGTTGTAGATGCCCAGGTTGATCAGGTTATTGGCAAGGTGGGGCCCGGTCAGAAACTCTGCTGAGAGATAGCACACCACGCGCACGTCCTGCGCCCGGTAGTTCTTCACCGTCGAAATCCAGCGCTCAACAAGGCGGTCGCGCACCGTGTGCGCCAGCGCCATGTAAAGATCGTTGACCGTCGTCCGCTCCAGGGGCCTGCCCTGCACAAAGAAGAGGTTGTCGAGGAAGGAGCGGGCCAGAGCCTGGACGCTCAAATCGGTCTTCTGGTCCTTCACTGAACCACCAATTGAAAAGGTTGCGGCAGGAATTTCAGACATGGAGCCCTCGACGTCTTGTGCAAGGGCGGAGAATCACCAACGCACAATCAGTCTTACAACGACAAGTGTGAACCTGCTGTTCAGGGATTGGCATAAAAAACTGTTGAAAGTCGCAGCAAGAGTCACGTATCGGCCAATGCGGCCTGCGAAGGTCAATTCGGGCAAACCTTCCCAAATGGCGCACCCGGCTCTCATATCTCCGGCTATTCGATGATCCGGAAATTCCCGCTGCAGTGCATCATGCTCATCAGATACAACATGCCGTCGTAATAACGCTGCTCGCCTGACGGAATGGGCGTATTCCAGAGCTCTTCGACGAAGGCCTTCGAGGTGGGGCCTGGAGTTGCCGCAAAGCTCCCGACTGCCGTAGTCGACAGCATGCCCGGGGAATGCGTGGTCGAAAGCGGCTTCCCCTCGAGAGTGTAGCGATTGACGAACCTGTCGATGCCCTGGCTGTATAGAAACTTCTGAATGCGATCGCTCAGCACCGTCTCCCGCTCGTCCTTCCGCCACCAGTCGTAATCAACCGACCAGTTGCTCACGCTGCGCCATGAGTCAGCAGCGAAGGGCGTCGGCGTACCGTCGCGGCCCACAATCGGGGTTGCATCGAAGTTGCTGCGCTCCGGCGTAAGTCCCGTCTCCGGGCCGGTCACCTTGGTGAACAAGTCCCGGCTCACATCGGCTGCCTTCGCCCATAAGGCGCGGTCCTCCACCGGGCCCCAGCGCGACCACAACTCGTAGAACGCCGGAAGGTGATACGAAGCATCCGTGTTTCCGTCTTCAACATTAGGCACAAAACGAATCATGAAGTGCGCCTCATCCACCATCGGGCCGATCGTTTCCGGTCGTGGTTCGCGACTGAATCGGAACGTTGATGCGGGCGCTGTGTTGCCCTTCGCCGCCTCTTCCCTCTCACGAATGGTGTTGTTGGGGCTCGGCCAGGGATGGTCCGGATAAACGAACGGCGGATCGTCGGGGTGGATGCGGAATGGGCTCATCTCCGTGATGACAGGGTGATGGCGCATTCCGCTTAAGATCTTGTCCGCTTGAGCCTTGTAGTTATAAATGCCTTGCCCGTTGCCCCACCGATGCGCCGCAAAATAAAGCGCCATTGTGAAGTACTCTTCCCCATCCGGGGCAGCGCCCGTTGAACGCGCGGAGCCGTCGGTGGCCATGGACCAGGCGAAGTATCCAACCGAAGGGTTCTTCGGGTCGGTGACCAGCATGTAGGTGTTGGCCCAGTTCCAAAGTGCGTCGAACTCGCGTTTCTTATTCAACTGGACAGCGATCATCATCCCGTAGCTCATGCCCTCGGTTCTGGCATCGTTGTTTGCCCAGTCGGTGATATAGGCTAGCGGCCCATTCTCGTTCGCGCCCGTTTCGAAATAGACCCGCTCCTCCTGTCCATCGCCGTGAAACAGCTGCTGGAATGCTTTTTCGATCTTCGCTTTCGATTCAGCCGGGGTGTGCCCCTGCTCGGCAAAAAGATCACGGTATTGGTGGGTCTTGAATGCGCCTTGGCCATCGCCGGGCATGCGCCGGATATCGCCAAGCGGAGCGTTTTCGTGCGGCGTCGGCCGACTCAAGCCAGCCGGCGGCTGCTGCGGCGCAACTGCTGGAGCCTGGGCCGCAAGCGCGCAGGCAAGCGGTGAAAAAATGCCGACCAAAGCGACATGAACTCGAGAGGGGCTGAACATGATGGAACCTTTCATCGGTGAAGGCTGATCCTAATCAAGCCTTTCACTATGCGCATAGCGGCGTTCCCGTAGCGCGCAAACCATGCTAGTCCACCCGTTGCGCAATCGCCAAGAACCGCGTAACTGGGACGCCTGTCTCCCGGCTCGTTGAAAGCAAAACATGTCTAGGCAATGGTCAGCACGAGCTTGCCAAAATGGCTTGATTCCTCCATGCGGGTCAGGGCTTCGCGAGCCTGGGACCAGTGGAAGTTCTCCCCGATCGGACGGAGCTGCGTAAGGACGATGGCCTTGTTCATCTCTTCAAAGTCCTTTCGGCTGCCCACGTAGATTCCTTGAATGCGTGCCTGTTTGTGCAGGATCGATGGAATCGGGAACGGGATGTTGGCCGCCAGGTCCGCCGGGCCTGAGAGGATTCCAATTTGGGCGATAGTTCCGCCAATGCGAATCGCTTTGATCGAGGTTGGCATGGTGGCAATGCCCCCCACCTCCACCACCAGGTCAACGCCTTCGCCCGACGTCTCCTCCAGGGCCCAGCGGTCCCAGTCAGGATTCTCGGTGTAGTTGAGGCCAGCGTCCAGGCCCAGGCTACTGGCGCGTTGCAACTTGTCGTCGCTCGACGAAATGCCCAGTACGCGCAGCCCATGAAGCCGGGCCAACTGCAACGCGAAGATGGCGACGCCGCCCGTTCCCTGGATCAGTATCGTCGCCCCGGGCCTGAGTCGGCCGGCAGCCAGGGCGTTCCATGCGGTCACGGCGGCGCAGGGCAGCGTGGACGCCTCCTGAAAGCTCAGGTGCTGCGGAATCCGCACCAGGCCGTCCTCATTCAAAACAATGTACTCGGCCAGCACCCCGTCAATGTCCCCGCCCAACGCGCCCCGCGCCTTGATCGGGGTGAGTTCGCCATCGTGCCAGTTTTGCATGAAGATGCCCATCACACGGTCCCCGGGCTTCCAGGCCGTAACCCCTTCGCCGGTGGCTACCACTTCGCCCGCACCGTCCGAGCATGGGATGCGTGGGAACTTCAATTTTGGGTTGTAGAGCCCCTTCACCATCAGCAAATCCCGATAGTTGAAAGAAATCGCACGCACTTTAACCAAAACTTGACCCGGGTCTGGCGAGGGCGTGGGCCGCTCCACAAACTCCAAAGAATCAATACCAAACGAAGATATCTGCCAAGCTCGCATGCGAAATTCTACCTCTTTCAGACAGAGCGTTCTTTCAACCCAGGGTCACACAGCCGCAAAACCCTCGTAGAATAGAAGATAGGGCTCGTGGTTCACGAAAGTAAATCCCTGGAGGGAAAGATGGCAAAAATCCTGGAGCAACCTGAGGTCGATCCCGGCCCTGGAAACGGCTTTGTGAGCGAAGAGGCCCGGCGGGCGGCGGAACAACTCCGCGCTGTGAAGGAACGCCAGAAGCAGGCGCTCGAGCTGCAGCGTGAGAATATTCTCTCGCAGCGGACGTCAAACCCTGCCCGGCGCAGTGCCCTTGAAGCCGCTCTGAACCAGATTGAGAGTCAGATCCAGGCAATGAATTAGGTTTGGCGGTTAAATAGCAGCGAATTCGCCTGATCGATCGTGGTCAACACCACCTGCGCGATGTTCACATGCGGTGGACGCCCGGCAGCCCACAGGATCGCATCGGCAACATCTTCCGGCCTCAGCGGAGTGACACCCTTATATACTTTGGCCGCGCGCTCCGCGTCTCCGCGAAAGCGGACCAGGCTGAAATCGGTTTCCACCATACCCGGTTCAATGCTGGTCACGCGAACCGGGGTCCCCAGCAAGTCCTGGCGTAGCCCGTCATTGATCGAGTGTTCGGCTGCCTTGCTGCCGCAGTACACCGCGCCATTCGGATAGGGAAGCGAACCTGCCGTCGAACCCAGGTTGATCACGTGGCCGTGGCCGCGCACCACCATGCCCGGCACCACGGCACGGGTCACATACAGCAGGCCCTTCACGTTGGTGTCGATCATCTCGTCCCAGTCTTCGATCTTTCCCACGTAGAGCTTTTCCAGGCCGCGGCTCAGGCCGGCATTGTTCACCAGAATGTCAATCGCCTCCCACGGGGGTGGCAGCGAGTCAATGGCGTTCTGCACCGCACGGTAATCGCGAACATCCATGTCGATGGAGTGAACGGATGCCGCGCCGTGTTCCAGTGCCGCGGAGGCCACTTCGGCCAGTTTCCCCGCACGCCTGGCTGCCAACAATAGCTTTGCGCCCTGCGCTGCGAATGCAAGAGCTGTGGCCGCGCCAATGCCGCCGCTGGCTCCGGTAATGAAGACGATCTTTCCTTTGAAGCTCATGTTTCTATCCTACCCAATGGCATTGTGGAGAAAAAGTGCCTGCGCGCACACAGCTTCGCCTCAGCCTTGACCCGCGCCGCGCCGCTGCGCCATGCGGTATTGGCCCACCGCCCAATCCTCATCGCCCAGGCCCGATAGCTCCGCTTCCGCAAAGACTTCTGCAAGATTCTCGGCAAGGCTCAGGCTCGTGTGGCGGCTGGCTGCGGCTTCGCGTAGCAGGTTCAGGTCTTTGGCTCCCAGCTTGATTGTGGCGCCGGGCTGTCCCGGGGGTTGGAGCATCACCTTCCCGTATGCCGCATAAAACGGCGATTGAAACAGTGCGCTGTTCACCGTCTCAAGAAACGCCGCGGGATCGATGCCCTGGCCCTCGGCGTACACAAAGGCCTCGCTGAGGGAGTGGATCATGGCGCTGATCAGGAAATTACCCCCGAGTTTGAGCGCATGGGCCTCGCTTGGTTCGCGGCCAATCACAGATATCCCCCGCGACAGCGGTTCCAGCAGCGGTCGCGCCTTGGCGACAGCGTCATCCGCACCGGCAGCAACAATCCAAAGCCGGCCCTCCTCGGCAATGTTCGGACGCCCAAAGACCGGTGCCGCCACAAACAGCTGGTTGCGGCGGGCATGCTCCGCCGTCAGTCGATCACAGAGCGCCACGCTGATGGTCGAAAGCGAAATATGCAGCGCACCGGGCCCGACCGCATCCAGCACTCCCCCTGCGCCAAACAGCACTTCTTCATGCGCCGCATCGTCGAAGAGCATCGTCAGCACAGCTTCAGCACCACTCGCCGCGTCGGCTGGAGTCGCCGCCGCCACCGCGCCTTCCATCGCGCGAGCCCGCTCCGGCGTCCGGTTCCACACCGTGAGTTCGTTGCCCGCGGCCATCAGCCGCCGCGCCATGGGCATGCCCATCTTGCCCAATCCCAAAAACCCGATCTTCATTGCGCAGGTCTCCTCGCCAACAAAACCGAATTCAGATTCTAAATGTCGGATGGATCCGCGGCACCGCTTTCAACCCCGGGGCCAGTCCTGTATCAACCGAAGTGCTACTGGCTGGCAGCTGCTCTCAGCAACTCGCTCAGGCCGTGAACGTCTGTGGGGCTGGTGTCGCTGATCACCACATATCGAAGCCCGGACTCGGTCCAGCTCTCAACGCTGAAGCCCTTCTCGCTGACTGCGGCCGATGCCGGCCGGAATGGATGCCAGCCCGGCCGTTCTTGCACAATGAAGACAGAAAGCTGGTGCTTGCGCAGCTCAAACAGCAACTGTGCTCCGGGACTGTGGTTGAAGTAAATAACCTTGCCGCCAAGAAGTTTGTAAGCAGAATCCTTTAGCTCGGGCAGATTGAACGCAAAGGGTAGCTTGCCCTGGAACCATGGCTTGACCGTGTGCCTGTCTGTAGAAACCACGTCGACGGGATTAGCGCTGGCCATGGTCGCCACGTGCATGTCCAGCAACTCGGCAATCGCCTGGTCGTTGGCCGCGTGCCGCGCTGACACTGTGGCGGAGACGGCGATCAGCAGAAACGCCAGAGCCGCAACGCCCACGCCATGCATCCACACCGGCAGCGCGCCAATCTTCCACAACGGCTTCCGTTCGGGCTGGATCGCCTTCTCAACGCGCAGGCGGAACGCCGCTGACGGCGTGAACCGCGCGTTCGCGGCCGCTCGCGTCTCTCGCTTCATTTGCAGGTGGGCAAGCGCCTCAGCGGCACAGGTTCGACAAGTCCGCAGATGCTCGTAGATGGCCCCGAGTTCTTCTGGGCTAAGGCCCTCATCCACGTAGGCGTCGAGATTTGTCCGGCACAGTTCGCAGTTCATCGCGCCACGCCCTCCGTTCCGGCCATGAGCAACACCCGCATCGCCTTGCGCGCACGAGACAAGCGCGACATGACCGTGCCGATTGGAATCCCAAGCGCCTGCGCGACCTCCTGATAGCTCATCTCTTCAACATCGCAGAGCAGAATCATCTCACGATAGTTCACCGGCAACTCCTCAAGAGCTTTCTGGATTGCCGTTTGCTCAAATCGGGCGAAGAGAACTGACGCGGGAGTCTCCGTCGTAGTCGGCTCCGGAACCGCGTCGTCGCTGTCCAGCGAGACCGTCGCTCTGAGCCCCGCCTCCGTGGTGAGGAAAGTGTTGCGCAGAATTCGGTAGATCCACGCGCGAAAGTTTGTCCCTTGTTGGAATGAAGAGAACCCTTTGAGCGCCTTCGTGTATGTCTCCTGCACCAGGTCTTCGGCGGCCACACGATCCTGTGTGAGCCAGCAGGCAAAGTTGTACAGCTTGGCGAAATGCGGCATCGCCAACTGTTCAAATGACCCGGTATCGGCGGAACGATCAGCCACGGCACGGTCAGTGTACCCTAAGGCCAGCGTCGGCTTGGCCGTAGTTTGAACACAACGGATCCCGGGTCTCTTTTTCGAGATCCGGGGCGTCCAACCGCGTCTCTCAATCGGCAGCGGTGGCAGGCAGATTTACCCGTGATCTCGACCCGGTCACATAAGCGTGTTCGGCTGAAGCGCGTTTACGTAGCAGGACGGCATCCAGCGACCAACTTCCCGGCCCATTGACGAGCAGGAAAATCGTGGTCAGGATCTGCGCGTAGTCCGACCGAATCTCATGCAGCACAGCCCACATTCCCACCTTCGGCAGTGCTGGCGGCAGAGGCAGGGGCGACGTCCCCAGGTATAGCCCGATCTTCGTGCTGAGAATGGCCACAATCATCTCGGCGATGAACGGGACGGCAATCAGCCGCGTGGTCAGCCCGGAGATGAGCAGCAAGCCTCCACCAAACTCAAGGCAGGCGACAAAGGTTGCTGTTTCATGGGGAAAGGGAATTCCCAGCTTCGTGAATCGTCCCACGCCCTGGTTGGCATAGACAAACTTCAAGAGCCCTTCCCAAAAGAAGACGCCCCCAGCCATGAGGCGGAGGAACAATATGGATCGAGGGCCGTCAGTGGGTGGGTGGACGAGGTAGGCAAAAAGCCTCTTCATCGGTTGCTCCTTTTCAAGGCAAAGACCAACGGTGCGGTCATTCTATAGAACTGGAGCAGGCAAAAAATATTCCCCGATGACGGGGAATATTTTTAACCAAATAGCTTGATCTGGAGACCCATAGTCTACGGCGGCGTGACCAGTTGGTGGGCAATGGCGAACAGCGCCAGTTCCAGCCGCGTGGAGACGCCTGTCTTGTCGAAGATGTTTGACAAGTGGCGCTTCACGGTCTCTTCACTCAGGTTGAACTGCTTGGCGATGTCGCGGTTGCTGCACCCTTCCACAATGGTGCCCACTACTTCAAGCTCCCGCGGCGTCAATCCGTAGGTCTTGCGCTGCGGCACCTGGGCCTGCTGCATCAGGTCGTGCAGCGCTGACACCAGGTTGATCACCCGCTTGCCGCCAATCCAGTAATCGCCGGAGTAGACTGTCCGGATCGCGGTCTGCAAATGGCCCACCAGGGCGTCCTTCAGCACAATCCCGCGCGCGCCAATGTGCAGCGCCTCAATAATCTGTTGTGTGGTAATGGTGGAGGTCAGCAGCAGGATCTTCACCGTCGGCGTGCCGGCCATGATGGCCCGCATCGCCTCCAGACCCGGAAGACGGGGCATCTGCACATCCAGGAGCAGAATATCCGGCTCCAGCTCGAGGGTGTTGGTGATGGCTTCGTCGCCGTCGTTGGCTTCGCCAACTACCTCAAAGCCGTCTTTGACGGTGAGCATGTTGCGAACCCCGATTCGGACGACTGGATGATCGTCTGCGAGTACAATTCGGATCGGATCTTGCACTTGAGTCGCTACCCTCCCGATGCCGGGCCTGACCCCTTAACGAGTTGAACAACAGTCGCCCCAGGGCTTTGGAACAGGCATTCCCTATGCAGGGAATTCTTGATTCAGCATACTCTCCAGGTTGTAAGCGGCAGCGCGCAATTCAGACAGCATTGCGGTGCTGTTATCCAATTGGTTACGGCCAGCATTCGCCTTCTCAAGCGCGCCTGCCTGCAGCAGTGCGCCAAGGCGGGCAGCCTGCAGGGCGCCGGCCATGCCACAACCGCCTTTGATGGAGTGACCGATCCGCCGGACCTCCGTCTCGTCGTTCTTGGCGATAGCTGCCTCAAGGTCTCCAATGCGCTTGTACAGATCGGCAACAATGGCTGCGTAGATCTCCCTCACCGCTGACTCCGGCATCATCTCGCGCAGCTGCGCCAGGGTCTCCGGGTTCACAACCGGAGCGCCGGCTTCCATCCCCGGCTCCGAGGCGAGTGGGATTGTGGGAGCGGCTTCCGCCGGGCCACCTTCCAGCAGCTTGCGTATGGCCTCGGCCCCAAACGGCTTCAGCAGGAATCCGTCCGAAGCAGCCAGCACGTCCTCCGGAGCTTTGCTGGCGCTGATGGCCACCACCCGCGCCTTCGTCCGCGCCCGCAATTCATTGATCAGCGGGACTCCGTTCAGACCAGGCATCTGTGCATCCATCAGGATCACCGCGGGAACGCATCCGCCGCCGTCCAGCAACTCCAGCGATGCATCGCCGCTTGCCGCTGTGTGCATCAGGTAGCCGGTCATGGTCAAAACTGTGGCCATCACTTCCCGGCTTACCATGTCGTCGTCAATCAGCAGCAATGTTGGGAGGTCAGGCTTATGGACAAAAGCGTGCATACGTCTAGTTTGCACCCGCCAGGTCAAGATACTCCTGAAAAATTCTGGAAGGAGCCTGCATTTACACCACTTCCCATGGACAAAACCCGGAAAGCCGCGCCGTTGCCCGCGCCGGCTGGAATCTGCCCAGGCCGGGCTTCATTGCAAGCGATGTTTGTCCAGGCGGAAAGGTGGATGTCCTCCGTCCCTCTCCACGGGCTCTGGCCTGAACAGAAGCCAGGCGATCATTCCCCAGGGAAAGAACAGAATAACGGCAATGCAAACCAGGACCGGAGACTTGCCGCGACGCTGTGCATCGTCGATGCACACCCTGATCGTGATGCCCAGGATTACACAGACCACGACGAACAAGATCAGGCCGGCAAAGATCCCGAAAGCTGAGCCCAGACCATCCTGCATCTCAAATCCTTGAGCCGAGGATAACACCGGTAAACCCGCGGCAAAAGCCTGAGGCCTAAATTCTCACCCGCCGCTCTCTCGTCATTACTTCGGATGCACAATGTCCATAATCATGGCGGCGCTGATTTTCCAGACGCCATCCTTCTTAACCAGAGCCTTCAGATAGTAGGAATGACGTGGCTGCATTGGGTTGCCACTGTAGTCATTCACTAGACCCTCGATGCGCTCATCGCTCCAAACGGCTGCTGTTGTGGGCGAGGTGAGACGGAGATCCAGAATTTTAGTGGGGCTGGTGGACTTGCCGGCACGAAATCCGCGTCGCGCCAAAAGATCAATAAGAAACTTTTCCATTTCCGCGGTGCCATGCAGTCGCACGCCGAATGGGTTTTGCCATATCGCATCTTCCGTATAGGTAGACAAGACCTCCTTCGGATCGAACTTATCCCATCCTTCAGTTTCTCGAGCAAGCGCGGCGCGAATGGCCGCTTCGTCGGTTGACTGTTGCGTGTGTGCAGTCTGGATTGCAAGAGCAAAGATTACAACGATAAGTA